>Ga0302119_10000002_pt1 | contig 100489 bp, 128 predicted proteins | sample AG5_Tmax_MG_FD_203114 | JGI IMG/M metagenome (GOLD analysis project Ga0302119, IMG submission 203114) | Marine microbial communities from Western Arctic Ocean, Canada - AG5_Tmax | ecosystem: Environmental > Aquatic > Marine > Oceanic | place: Canada: Western Arctic Ocean | collected 2017-10-01 | reverse complement strand
TGTTGGTGGAGGAATTGCTGGTGGCTTTATCAGTCAACGTATTCGTGAATTACGGAGTCAGCTATCGGCAGGTGCCGGTTCCTCCGGCAGCAGCTCAACCGGTAGCAGCTCAACCGGTAGCAGCTCAACCGGTAGCAGCTCAGCCGGTAGCAGCTCAGCCGGTAGCAGCTCGGGCGGTAGCAGCTCAACCGGTAGCAGCTCGGGCGGACTCATGCAGTCTCAAAACGCGCGGTCATTACAACAAACTGGAGGGGCAGGCGGACATTGGATGTGGGAAAATCAAGGCAACTATGACCCAAGCATGGAAGCTTGGAGTCCGGTCGCAGCAGGAGGAATGTACCAAGAAAATTATGATTCGTCTGGATTTGATCTTCAACAGCAATCAATGGCAGGAGTATTTGGACCATATCAAACAGAAAACATGGCAATGGGACCAATGGGAGAATACATTGGCATAGATCAGGACTCTGGGCTACAAGCTACAAAGACCCTCGGGTTTGGATCGTCCTTTTGGGAAGGCGGAGAGACTAGGCTCGGTCAAAGTGGTAGATTTGGACAAAGAGCGCAGTTTGGCGCGTACGCTTTAGGCGACTATTCAGAAGATTCGAGTATGAAAGGTCTTGCGTACAACACGATGTTAGACATAGCATCTCAAAAATCTTTGGGGACTTTTAAGCGCGTCGATGAATCTAGTCTTTGGAATACAACAGGGGGAGGTTCAGAATGGTTGGGACTTGGACAAATAGCTGGCACAGAAGGATATGATTCCTCTACCGACGGCGTTGATTGGGGAATAAAAGAGCACAGAGGAATGAGCGGGTCATTATTTGGGGCACTAGGTTTTGTTCCCAACTTCTACTCGCCTAGGCAGCGGTCGAGCGGGCAAACATCAGGCTCCGGGAGCGGAAAGCGCGCAAATCCAACCGGCGGGTTTGCAGGTCCAAAAGGTCGGAACCAAGGCACGCGGCCATCTCCTGCGCCTACTGTTGATCCACGTCGGCTTCCGGGGTATGGTCAAGGATTTCACAATCCCAAGGGGATTAATGTTGGGTCGAGCAACCATCGAGGTGGGGGACTTCCAATGGGAGGGCGGCCATCTCCTGCGCCTACTGTTGATCCACGTCGGCTCAATCCCAAGGGGATTAATGTTGGGTCGAGCAACCATCGAGGTGGAACAAATCGGGGAATCCTGCCTCGCGGCTGGGCAAGTGCAGGCTTTACCGTTGAGCCCGGCGGGGGCGTTGGTTTTGACGGTGTCCCCGGAAGCCGGCACCTGCCCAGTGCGTTAAGTGCAGGCTTCACAGCGGATGGTGGTTTTGACGGTGCCGCGTTTGGGGGAGGATCCAATCCCAGAGATTTAAGTGCAGGCTTCACAGCGGATGGTGGTTTTGACGGTGCCGCGTTTGGGGGAGGAGGGCATCGCCAGCTGGGTGGCAGAGATTTAAGTGCAGGCTTCACAGCGGATGGTGGTTTTGACGGTGCCGCGTTTGGAGGGCGGCCATCTCCTGCGCCTACTGTTGATCCACGGCGGCTCCGCGGTCGGATGCAACAAGGAGGAAGAGGCGGCGGTGGCACACAGCAAACGAACCCAATGACCATGGGAATGAATCGAGGAATCCTACCTCTGGGTTGGGAGGGACGACAAGGGCAAGGGGCTGAGCAACAAGCTGCGCAAAGAGCTGCGCAAAGAGCGCGGGAGCTTCACGGGCGCAATCTGATGCAAGAAGCTGGCCGAGGAGGCTCGAGCAATCATGGTGGAACGAATCGAGGAATCCTACCTCTGGGTTGGGAGGGACGACAAGGGCAAGGGGCTGAGCAACAAGCTGCGCAAAGAGCTGCGCAAAGAGCGCGGGAGCTTCACGGGCGCAATCTGATGCAAGAAGCTGGCCGAGGAGGCTCGAGCAATCGTCGGGGGCGGCCATCTCCTGCGCCTACTGTTGATCCACAGCGGCTCCGCGGTCGGATGCAACAAGGAGGAAGAGGCGGCGGTGGCACACAGCAAACGAACCCAATGACCATGGGAATGAATCGCATGGGCGGGGGTATGATGGGCGGGGGCATGATGGGCGGGGGCATGGGTATGAATCCCATGATGATGATCATGATGCAGCAGGCTCAACAGCAAGCTATGATGCAGCAAATGATGCAGATGCAAATGATGCAAATGATGATGAGTGGAGGCATGATGGGTGGAGTCATGATGGGTGGAGGCATGATGGGTGGAGGCATGATGGGTGGAGGCATGATGGGTGGACCTCAAACGTCTGCACGACAACAATTTAATCAAGGGCAACAATCTTCTGGGGTAATGAGCAGAGGGATGGCGCTTGGACAAGATAGAAATATGGGCGGCGCTTATCAGGGGGGATTTGAGACCATGCGCTTGGGGCACATGAGAAACAGAAACGCAAGCGAAGGATTTATACCTAACTTTAGTGCTGTTAAAGAAGCTGTAGGCAGAGAAACTCAAGGCTTAATGAAGCGAGGCTTATCAAAGTCTCAAGCTAAGTCCTCTATTTACGTAGCGAAACACTCAAGTATCACAGCTAATTCTGGGGGTCTGGGAGTATTTAACAAAATTGACGAGCCCAAGGGAGCTAGTCAAGGCATAAATAGAGCGGTTAAAGAAGGCTCAAATATAAATACTTACGGTAAAGCGACCGGCTTTGTTCCTAATCTGCAAGCACCAAGTAATTTACAATTACCAGCGCTAAGCGTTCTAAACGATACGCTGGTAACTCTAAGCTCCTTAGTCCAAGAGCAAACCTCAGCTATATCTGAGCAGGGTCCAGACGCTACGGGGACAGTTAACTTAGACAATTCTGACGTAGTTGCGGCTTTAGGAGTGTTGCAAGAGGGCTTGGGGAATCTACAGGGGACCATGGCAGATGGATTCGGAGCTATGCAAGAAAACATATCCAAAGATACGTTAGAATTTAAGACTCTACCGGTTAAGGTTGATGTCGCGGGTTCGGTTGCGAACGCAAGCGATGCGATAGTAAAACAATTAGAGTCTAAAGTCGGAGCATTGCTTGGCAAGACTTTGGACCCGGGGCAAGCGGCGCAAGTGAACTCAGCAACAGGATTGGGATAAGGAAAGTGAAATGGCTATATTTACAAACGCAAGTTTTTTAGGCGTAGATCAAAAGGGAGAATTTTTTGGTGACTCTGCGCGTTATAAGACGGTAAAGACTCTCTCTATAGAGGGGTTCGTGGATAGTCGCTCTTCAAATTCAGACTTAAAAGGCGTAACAGAGACAGTTAACACAATTAAATCGTTAATCACTTCCACTAATTCAGAAGCAATTATGGAGGGGATAGTCATTAATGGCTCTGGCTACGGCACAGGAAGAATTACTTCTTTAGAATTTAACGCGAGCCCAGAAACCGCCTCTGCCCAAATACAAGTGGGTCATTATTCTGCTCAAATAGAATTTTATTCAGAAGGCGACTTGTCTACGAACTCAGTCATGGATGGAGTTACAGTTCCGTATCCGGAATTTTTAGAAGATTTTTCTGAAAGCTTTAGTTTTTCTAGAGATGAAGAGGAAGGGTACAGCTATAACCATGATCTTAATATAACCTATATTTCTGGATTAGCTCCTAACGGAAGCCCCATTGACCCGTTAACTCAAGCTAAAGCTTTATCTAATAATATATACGGTCAAACTCTGGTTTCTTTTAGCGGAGACTTGGGAAGTCATTACGGAGATTATAATTCAGCAGGGAAAACTTATCTTACGGAGAGCTATGACTCCATTAACGGATCAGCCAACTTTTCGAAAAGTAGAAAGCTAATAGGCGGAGAAGACAAAACGACGTATGGCGTTAAAGTCACCAACAATTATACTTATGGAGAAGACGGCGTTATAAAGGTCTCAGAGAGGGGGGAGATTGTAGGTAGGGTACCGCTTAACGGAAGCCTGCTGGAACGTTCAAAAAACGCAATGGAATCAGAAATAAATACCAACTCATTTAATAGATGTAGTAATGTATACAGCGCTTACAACAAAATGGCGATATCTTATCAAACGACTTATGATGAAGCCGGAATGGTTCTAAACGCGAAGCCTGTATCTATATCTAGAGAAATAAACAATAACTTAGGCACAGCCTCTTACGAAGTAGAATACACTGACGACGTTACGATGTCTAATACTCAATACACGACTGAACGGAACTTAGATCTAACCAAAAAGGGGAATGTATATTCAATCGGAGAGAATGGAAGTTTTACTAGTTATTTGCCCAAGGGGGAAGACTGGATGGACGTTGGGACTGATGCTTTAGGGGAAATTCCAGCAGCAGGAACGTCTCAGTCGAGATGTCAAACATTTTATAACGATAGCGGGGGACCATCCACCCTAAGGATGGTTTCAAGCTCTTGTGAGGTGCCTAAATACGGAAAAGAGTTTTCTTATTCCTACATCTTCTCGGATGATCCAGATATTTTTACGGGTCTCGGTACTCTCTGGACCAAAAGAAAAATAAAAACAACCGATAACCCGGGAACGATAATAATGAAGCCTCACATCATTCCTAATGCGGGCTATGAATTTATCCATCTGCCAAATCAAACCAATATGGGGACAAGGACCGTAGAAATTACGGCCACATTAGCTCGAGATAAGTACACTAATAATTTAATAACTTTCAGAGATCCGACTAACGTTATAAACGAATTGAAAAAAGCCGCGATAAATAAAGCGTACGAAGTGTTTTCTGATCACAGCGCTTTAATCTCTAGTGACAGGAACGTTATTAGAGTCACAAATGCGACATATCAATTTTCATCTGAAAATGAAATAACATTATCTATAGAAGTGCAGTATGTTATGGAGAGGACGGAAACGCAATATAGAGCCTTATTACCGTAACTATTATGCCTTTAGGATCATCAACAGTAACAATTAGCTACGGGAGTTTTAACTTCTCTAATATGCCTACTCCATACGTTAGTAGGAGTCAGGAGATGGTTTTCCATGGCAAAAAATGGGCGCAAGCTACTTCCATTGAGTTAATGGGTAGCATAATAGGCGCTAGTTCAGCCACTCCCGCCGGCAAAGGCAATTGGGTCGCTCTAAACAGGGAAAGAGATGAGATTCTTGGAGCTTTTTCCAAAGACTTTCAAACTTTAACTGTCACGGAGGACTCTTCAAACATTCTAGAATTTAAGAACTGCATAATAAGGGGCGTAAATTTTTCCGAAGCAAATCAAGGTAAAATAGATTACACAATTAGCCTAGAATGCTATTTAGAAAGCGAGTTCAATGGGGCTTTTGGGGTTATTGATCCTGAGAATACTTTTTCATATGAAGCGGGGGAAAACGGCATAGTCTCTGTTAGGCATTCTATCTCCGCAAGAGGCTTGCAAAGCGGTAGCTCAACAGCTACTCCCAATCAAGCGCTAAATACCGCTATTAATTTTGTGAACGGGTTAACTGGTGCAGCTAGTCATCACTTAGCTGGAGTTCCTGCTAGCAATTTTGTTTTAGAAAATTTAAGTAAAAACGTAGATAGAACCACCGCAACTTATTCCGTCGATGAGCAATACTCTGTGCAAACGGGAAACATCTATGACGTGCCACTTACCGCAGGGTACACCACGGAGGTAAGTACTAGCGTCTCCTCGGGTATATCTGAAGAATTTATAAATGTTAGCGTAGAGTTTTCGATCAATGGAGGGAAATCCAAAACTGCCGCAGAAGTTAGGTCAGCATATCAGACGGCCACTGATAGTGAAAACGAACTATATAGGTTAGCTACTGGAGCCTGCGGGCAGTTGCTTCATGGCTTGTCTCCGGCAATAGTTCTCAATACGATTCCAATCTCTTATGATGTAAGCGACAATGCAGACGCATCTAGGCAAGTCTCGGTTAGAGCTGCTTACAATAACGACAATATTCACGATGGTGTCATTGGCTCAGCCTATTTTGACTATACGATCAGTATTGAAACTGACGAAGTCACGTCGACAACTACGGTATCTATTGAGGGAGATTTAAAAGCGAGGTCGAATCACAGAAACAAATACGAAGCAGTAAATAATTACTATTTAAACACAATAGTGGCTTACGGTACAGAAGCTTGGTTGTGGGGTCTGGCTTATCCTATTTATACGGGGAGGCTAGGCACGACAACTCCGTGGAATTTAAATGATCTCCCGGGTAGCTTTTCAGTTAGAAAAAACGCTTTCAAGGGGGAAATATCTTTAAAGGCGTCTTTTGATAATAGGGATTTTCTTAGCGGGTTTACTGAATCGAGATTTGATTTAGACGTGCAGCCTTCTTTAAACCTTTACTCTAGTAAGCCGAGCGCTAATAAAAATGGTCTTTATGGAATATATGATTTGGGAGTGGCCAAAAGAGAAAAGGTAAACTTCGGCGGTAACTTTGTTTCCGACGCAAGCAATACAAGTTACAAATCTATAGTCGGAGACTTTATTGACTCAGGAAAAGAACAATATGTTGATGGTAACTCCGTATTAATAAATGGAGTGAATGTGGATTTAGCTGGACCGATTCTTTTGGAGGGGGAAAATGTTAACGTCGAAGCTGAGCCTTACTTTTCTATTGGATTTGGGCATAATTATAGTCGAAAAGGCAATAAAGGCGGCACAGTATTTCATTAATTAATAGTTGATATGTTTGATACCGGAATAATAATAAACACTTTAAAGTCAGCGGCAATCCCAACTGGCGATCTAAAGCTATTGTATGACTGGAATCATGCTTCTGGAGAAATTATCTTTAATGAAATTTATAACACTGGGCAACACTTCGTTAAGTCTTTAGCTCAGAACCAACAGTCCATGGTTGAGTCTGTTTATCCCGGAATCTCTATAGGTCACACGAACAGACCGGTAACCAGTAAAAGAGATAGCTCTGGGTACTTTAGGTTTACCGATATGGTTCAGGCGTCCAGAGCGATGACCGAAGATAACTGGACATTTTTTTTAAATTATAAATCTGATTGGAAGTTCTCTGGGAACAGCTGCTTAATGCTCTTGTCCACGAAAGATAGTTACTCTGGGACATCTGGTTTTAGCGTGGGTGTCAACGCTTCTAACAGGCTGTTTTTTGAGTACCCCAACGTCGAGGGGGAAAATATAATTTTTACTCACTTTAAAGAATTAGGCGATCAGAATGTTATATCGGTGTCAAAAGGCTTAGGTAAAATAGAACTGTCTTACTACGACCTATCAGATGGTGTTAATTATCATCAAGGATTTTCCCTTAGCGGCTTTGTAAAATCTCAAGACTGGTACATCGGTCACTTTTATGACCAAGGTAACCCTAAGGATGGTGGTAATCCTTACGGAAGTTTAGATAACGGTCTCTTGACTGACGCTCGTTATACTGGATTCAGCGGGTGGATTGATGAGTTCATGTTTTTTAATGGGTCTATGTCTAAGACTACCAAGGAGCAAATTTGCTCAGGTAGTTGTTATACATCTGTGACCTCGGGCATAACTTCCGGCAATAACGTTCTTTCTCGTAAGGTCACCGGGGTAACTGTTAACCCAACAGGGGTTACTGGCTATGGTCAAACCGGCGTCTCTTACGATACGTTTTTTAGAGTCTACCCAAAGTGTGGTCCTTATGTAGATATTTACATTCCCACTGAACAGAGCGGCAGCTTGACTGGAGAATTGATAAGCTATTTAACTGGGACAGAAATGGTTACGGGCGTCGAGATTGTTACAGAGCCGGGCGCGAAAATCGTTAGCTACTCAACCGTCTCTAACTACGCTAGGAATAATATATGTTTTTCAAATATTATAGCTGAGAGCTCTGATAGGGTTGAGGTCTATTCTAGCGATATAAACGAAAGCAACAAAAGTCAGACGGCTTCTTTTAAACCGGGCGAAACCACAATTCAGGAGCCGGACAGAACATGGGAACCTGAGCGTGTTACTTCGCCGGGAAGTTATTTCTTGGACACGGGATTCTCTGGTGAGAATTTAGCTATTTATTCTAATGGCTTACTTGTTCCTGCTAAAGAGTACACGGTCACAGCTAGTGACTATAAGGTTAAATTTAGCGATTCTTCCTTTGATCACACGAACACCATAATTTACCATCGGACCGTGGGCGCAGAAAAATATCTTTCCTACTCTGGTGATGTGCCCAAGGTTACTATAACTGACTCTGATTATTTTAATAAAGATATTTACTTGCGTCCAATAGGGGAAATCGGAGCAACCAAACTTATATCTGGAGCCGATTATGATTTGGTAGGCTCTCAGCTGGAAGTTTATTCAAGCAATAGCTTTATTAAAAATTTAGTTGGCGGCTCTAACAACAGCGGAGAATTCATTTTCGTCTCCAAGAGGCGAGGGGAAGACTCCCAAAGTTTCGACTCAGGAGTTGGCTTTATAAAGAATACATATTCTATGCAGGACGAAGTTGCGTGGGTAAATGGGCGAAGACAAACTAAGGAGCAATATTCGATAGTGACGGACAAGAGCTTATTGTTAACTAATCAGTTTCTTACTGGATATAATACTGTATTATTTGATAACTATGATACTTTTTGGAATGACAGTGGGGTATACTGATAATAAATTTTAAAAATTATGAATTAATATCAGAAGTGTAAGTATAAGAGGGCAAAAGGAGTAAATATAATGGCGTTTAGGTACATAGAAAAAATTAGCGTTGCGAACGCAGCGAATCCGAATCCGAAGCACGGGACCGCTTTCAATGGGCAAATTTACGCATTCAATATGCAGACAAACTATGCCGACCAGCCCTCTCAGCTTAGTTTAAACATCGTAAATAGCGACGGTAACTTTCCGGATCTGGGTGGAAAGCTAAGCTTTCTGGAACCTTACACGATCACGATGGGGGGCTTTACATATTACATGTATCTTGTCTCTTCTAGCTCTAGTCATTCAGCAGAAAAAAAAGACCTCTCTGTTAATTTTATTGATGGCTCTCACATTTTAGATAGAGTTCAAGTAGGTTTAATACATCGACAAGATCAAACAGCTTCCAATATAGCTACTGAGTCTGTTGGGTTTGAAATACCTGTATTGTGTCCTTCTTGCAATATATTAAACAGAAGCGCAACTCAGGTGAACTATTCGGGTCCGTTAGCGACCAGAGTTTTAGACTACTCTAGGCTAATACCCATAGGTAATAATGAAGATGGAGGCTTTCTCATTTTAGGAAGAGAAGAATGGGGAAAATCGCAATGCGAACTTCCAGAGGTTAATTATAATTTTTCAGAATTAAAAAAAGCCATGCAAAATATGGGCATAATGACGGACATAGTAGACCGTGCGCCAAATTATAGACAAGCTTATTCAGGTAGCTTAAGGGATGTCCTGAATAACTGGTGCAGTGACTTCGGGGTATCCTTCAGGTGGGATTTTTCGAAGTTCCCCGGGAAAGTTATTGAAATAGACATGAGCAGTCCAGCTTTAGCCGCTACGATAGACAATGTATCCTCCGTAGCTAAGTCAATAACGAATACATCCGGACCATTAGTAACTTCAGTAGAAGAGGAAACAGACATAACACAAACGGAGCAACAGTACGTTGTCACTAGACACGCTAGGCAGGCGTTTCCCCGTCCGTTTGACATGAGCACTCACTTTCTAACTTATTATGAAGCCTTAACTACGACCAGCATTTTTACTGCTTCGGCTAGGTCTGGTCGATTAGAGGCGGACTTTAATTATTCTTGCGCGTTAGCTAAATACAACGGCAAGGTTAGGGACTTATATATAACCTCCCTAGCTCAAGGATATGCGCCAAACGCTTGGCAGGCATTGGGAGTGAGAAATGTATATGAAGTCCCCAATAACGTCAGAGATGAGCTGATAGAAGATTGCTTCAACACCAAGACATATAAAGACAGGCTGATTGACAGGTGGGGTGGTCAGTTTAAGGTTTACATCGGCCATTATAGCGAAAAGCAACACGATTCTTGGGAAAGCTGGGAGTCGGATATCGCAAATAACATTATAGGTAAGTATTGGTATACAAATTTAAATTTCTTGGAAGAAAATAACGTTTGCGACCAAGCGAACCTGATAAAATATACTGTTCAGGCTAAATTAAACCCGGGCGGGGATCTCTTTTATAAAAACGGAAAGAAACAACTGCCTTGGTCTGACCAAATGTACGGTCCAATGTCTCATGACCCTTGGGGGTCTTCTAATTACATCAGGGTTTTTAATAGGTCTGACGCGGTTTGGTCGACAGACGAAAAAGAAGTGAACGATCTTTTTAACGGACCAGAGCCTAACCAAGTTGACTACCTAGAGCCATACATGCCCCTATACATTCCGCTTGAAGGAAAAATCCACGCTAGATTAATAGCTAGATGCGGGAATGCGCCTATTTTACAAAATTTAGCAACCGAAGTTTCCAACTTAAAGCAGCAAGGAATAACTCCAATGGTTATTTTAGTCCCCACTGCGGCGAAGATAAATCAAATAATTGGATTTGGGAACATAATCACTACCGATAATCCAGAAGAGTTGTTGTGGAATGAAAAAATTGACGATAAACAAAACTCCCCCAGTTGCAGTCTACCCTGCGAGCAACAATCAAACCTAGCCGCGACAGTTTGCCAATGCACAAAAAACCCATCAGGCGCAATTAACACAAACAATTTTAACCAACTTTACGACAACAGCACGACGACCCCTTGGTACCCGGGACTTTACTCAAGGAATGCTTTAGCTTTTGATTTGAGGTTTAGGGGAGTTACTAAGCGAATCATTTTTCCCGTTGGCTCGCACGGCATGACTGGCGCTGGGAACATGAATATCTGGTATAGAGCTAACTATACAGAAGACATAAGATTTTCAGAGACCATGAGGACGACCAAAATTGTGAAGAACAACTTTGGCGCGCCGGGCAACGTAGCAAAAATGAAAATAATTGATAAAGACGTTAGCCAAGCAATAGACGCCTTTGTTAGTAAGGGGCAGCCAGAGCTTATCAATGTTTATATTCCCGGACAGGGGCTAATTACTGTGGATGATCATCACAATTATCTTATGGGTTTATTGAATGTCAGCGCGAAATTTCCTAGAAAGTCTGTGACCGTAAATATGCAGGGATTAGACTTCGGGGATTTGGAACCCTTCATGGACCCAGAAAAAGGATTTGAAGGTTTTACCGCTTCACTTAGCGAAGAAGGAATAAGCTCTATTCTTAAATTTAGCAGTAGACCGGCTAGTGTTGCCAAGGGAGACATCTTTATGACTAAAATCGGACCGAAAGTACTTTAGACAAATGATCTTTACTTCTGCGGCATATAGGAGGGTGCAAGAAAGAGAGGATTTTACCTTTAACGCAGACTTGTCTATTGACACTTTGTCGGGCTTGGCGTCTTTCGGCTTTTCAGGAGAAGATAAAATATTTAAATTTGATTTTCAGAGCGGAAGGATCATTGACCCAGAGGGAAGATACGTAAGTTCTTACAGAAAAAACACAAGTTTTAATTTGTCTGGTAGCGTAAACGGTTCAGAATATAATTATTACGTAGATAAAGTCTTAATTTCTCAAGACGGAGCAAAGGAAAATTTCAAAACGCAAAGGATGTTCATTGACTGCACTGGCTGTAATCTTAGAGTGTATCCAAAATTTTATGGTAGTGGCTCTGGGGACTTCGCTTTTTCTGGGTTTCCGCAGTCTTTTTATAAAGACCAATTAATTACTGGCAAGGTCGTAAATAGTGGATCTGGATATGCTTTTGATATTTTATCTGGAGATATAGACGAAGCTTTAACTGGGCACCTTGCGATATATGAGCTACCAAAAAATGTTAGTGGTGACGGCAATATAGTTTTCTCCGGTATTCGTGCGGATAACCGAGTTCTTTATAATGTTTCTACTCTTTTTTATACTTCGTTTGGAAACTTCAAAAAAACCTTCGAGATCTCCGGAAGAGAGGACACTTATTCCACGGAGTTTAGTTTGACCTCCTTCCCGCAAAGCCAATCTTTTGTAGAGGTCGGTAGCGATAATGTTGCGTCTGGCGGAAACCCCTTCTTGGAAAAAACCGGTACATATATGGTTACGCACTACCATGCTTTAGATAGAAACTATATTAGCGGGATAAAGCTGGACGCCAACTTAACTCATCACTCTGGGAGGACGGGATTATTTTCTGGATATATTACGGGAATAAAAATAGACCAAGGCGGAACAGGATATTATGGTGATCCATACATAGAAATAAATGGCTCAAGCGACAAGGCGGTTGCAAGGAGCTTCGTAGGTAATGGTCAAGTCACCGGGATAGATATAACTAGTCCGGGGTCGGGGTATTCTTCCGCAAGCGCCATAATCTATTCTAACGTCAGCGGGGTAATTATGACAGCTTCGGGGAAAAGCTACACGGGGCAACCTTTGGTTAATTTCGTCGGAGGGGGAGGAACAGGAGCATCAGGCTTACTCCATATAACCGGAAGTTATAGTGGAGGGACAGAGGTGCTTATGGTGTCTTATGGCTCTGGCTATTCCAGCGTTCCAAATGTTGTTTTCACTCAGCAGAGCGGAACAGGCGTATTCGTTGATGCTACAGGATATGCAGTTTTAGCAACGGGAGCGAAAGCTACCCCTTTGATAGGAACTTATTTAAAAACATTTACTGGGTCTTGGAATTTTTATACGGGATCAGGAGTATATATCCATAAGCAGTCCAATATAAATGATCTAAGCGGATATGATGATTTTAGGAAAGAGGGGCATTACATCTCTGGTTCATCTGATGAGCCTTATGGATATGAAAATGACAGAATATTCTTCAAGAGTAAAGAAAATTACAATGAATCATCTGTAAATTTAATTATAACTAACAACATTTATTATGACGAAGAGCCTTTGGTAGCGCTACTAACTATATCTGGCAGCGGGAGTTATACTACTGGGCTATACATCACAGGAATAAAATAAAATGGGTTTTGGAATAAAAGGTGGTTTCATAAGAGGAGATGACTTAGGCGAGGGAGTCGCTAAGGAAGATCTTCATGAGATGACTATCGTTGCCTTTTATGAAGTGGGTGACGTAAGAGGAATGAACCCGGCTGGACGATTTATGATTGGCGGCATCATTCCGCCAAATGCCCACCCCCAACAGGGTTTATTTGATTATCTATCTTCATCTATTCTCGTCTGCGCTGACCCGACGACGCTAAAGAACTATCTCGTTTTAAGACCTAGAGGTTTAAGAGGACCTAGCTATCCTACTGGCAATTATAGTGACGGGGTCCTGCCCGGTTACGCGGAAGGAGAAAAGCTTGCCGTAAAAGCATTGCCCGCGCCTATCGAAACTGTTGCTCCTGCTGATCTTTTAAAATTTGCTCAGTTTTATAATTGTTTAATAGATACTCCTCCCTCGGGAAGAAATGATACCATTACTTTTCTATACGAAGATCTTAACGTACACAGTAGGAGAAGGAAGGTAACCTCCGGAGGAGATGCCGGCGATCAAGGCGATCAAGGTGGTCAAGGCGAACAGGGTGAACAGGGGGTACAGGGTCATCAAGGCAAACAAGGCGAACAGGGCGTACAAGGTATTCAAGGCGTACAGGGCGTTCAAGGTTACCAAGGCAAACAGGGCAAACAGGGCATACAGGGCGTTCAAGGTTACCAAGGCAAACAGGGCATACAGGGCGTTCAAGGTCACCAAGGCAAACAGGGCATACAGGGCGTTCAAGGTTACCAAGGCAAACAGGGCATACAGGGCGTTCAAGGTTACCAAGGCAAACAGGGCATACAGGGCATTCAAGGTTACCAAGGCAAACAGGGTATACAGGGCATTCAAGGTTACCAAGGCAAACAGGGCATACAGGGCGTTCAAGGTTACCAAGGCAAACAGGGCATACAGGGCATTCAAGGTTACCAAGGTAAACAGGGCATACAGGGCATTCAAGGTTACCAAGGTAAACAGGGTATACAGGGCATTCAAGGTTACCAAGGCAAACAGGGCATACAGGGCATTCAAGGAGCTCAAGGAGCACAAGGTTACCAAGGTAAGAAGGGAACTCATGGCGCGCAAGGAGCTATTGGCGGACAAGGTAAACAGGGTTACCAAGGCAAACAAGGGGTACAGGGCAGACAAGGTTTCCAAGGCGATCAGGGTTTACTAGGAGAAACTCCTCAGTGCTGGGAGTCTTTATCTGTACCGGGGAATTTTTTCTATGGAAGCGCGATAGGCGCGTACAACGCGTTTCTCCTTGCTTATGGCGATGGGAATGTAGTTGCTGTTGATGCTGTAAACTGCTTGGGTGTACAAGGTAAACAAGGCGAACAGGGCGTTCAAGGTTACCAAGGCAAACAGGGCATACAGGGCGTTCAAGGTTACCAAGGCAAACAGGGCGCACAGGGTATTCAAGGCGTACAGGGCGTTCAAGGTTACCAAGGAAGACAGGGGATACAGGGCAGACAAGGTTTTCAAGGCGTACAGGGCGTTCAAGGTTACCAAGGCAAACAAGGTTACCAAGGCGAACAAGGTAAGCAAGGTTATCAAGGCGTACAGGGCGTTCAGGGTTTACGAGGCAAGCAGGGCGTACAGGGTTACCAAGGGAAGCAAGGTTATCAAGGCGTACAGGGCGTTCAGGGTTTGCGAGGCGAGCAGGGCGTACAGGGTTACCAAGGGAAGCAAGGTTACCAAGGCTATCAAGGCGTACAGGGCATACAAGGAGCCCAAGGCGTTCAAGGCTACCAAGGCAAACAGGGCTACCAAGGCAAACAGGGCATACAGGGCATTCAAGGTTACCAAGGCAAACAAGGTTTCCAAGGCGTGCAAGGTCCGCCGCATGGTAAACAAGGCGAGCAAGGTTATCAAGGAAGGCAAGGCTTCCAAGGCGTGCAGGGTTACCAAGGCAAAAACGGAAACCAAGGACATAAAGGCTCTCAAGGTAATGTGGGTTTTCAAGGCAGGCAGGGTTATCAAGGTAAACAGGGTTACCAAGGCAAAAACGGAAACCAAGGACATAGAGGGCATCAGGGCAACGTAGGTTTTCAAGGCAAGCAGGGTTATCAAGGCGTACAGGGCATACAAGGTCCCGCGCATGGCAAACAAGGAGCTCAAGGTTATCAAGGAAGGCAAGGTTACCAAGGCAAACAAGGTGTACAAGGTCATCAAGGTAAGCAAGGTGGCCAAGGTAACCAAGGCAATCAGGGCGCACAGGGCAAACAAGGACTACGAGGATTTCAAGGCATTATTGGCGCACAGGGTAAAATAGGTGAACAAGGAGCGCAAGGCGTACAAGGCGTACAGGGCGTTCAAGGTTACCAAGGTAAACAAGGATTCGTTGGTGAGCAGGGCGATCAAGGGAAGCAAGGTTACCAAGGCAAACAAGGCGTACAGGGCAGACAAGGAGCCCAAGGCGTTCAAGGCTACCAAGGCAAACAGGGCTACCAAGGCAAACAGGGCATACAGGGCATTCAAGGTTACCAAGGCAAACAAGGTTTCCAAGGCGTGCAAGGTCCGCCGCATGGTAAACAAGGCGATCAAGGTTACCAAGGTAGACAAGGTAAGCTGGGCGGTCAAGGTTCTCAAGGTATGCTAGGCGCGCTAGGTGCGCAAGGGAAGCAGGGCAGACAAGGTTACCAAGGCGTTCAAGGCGTGCAAGGCATTCAAGGCGTTCAAGGTCAAACTGGCTCAGGAGACCAAGGTAATCAGGGCAGCCAAGGTTATCAGGGTAATCAGGGTAATCAAGGCGGTCAAGGTTTTCGAGGTCTCCAAGGCTACCAAGGCGCTGGTAAGCAAGGCGACCAAGGTTACCAAGGTTCACAAGGCGATCAAGGACTTCAAGGCAAAAAAGGTAACCAAGGCGTACAAGGATTCACTGGTAAGCAGGGCAATCAAGGTTATCAAGGCGTTCAAGGATTACGAGGCGATCAAGGATTTCTGGGCAGACAAGGTTATCAAGGAGTACAAGGAAGGAAAGGCACTACTGGCTCACAAGGCTCTATTGGCGGTCAAGGTTATCAAGGTAAACAAGGTTATCAAGGCTTTCAAGGTAATCAGGGTAATCAAGGCGGACAAGGTTACCAAGGTAATCAAGGTAATCAAGGCTCTATTGGCGGACAAGGATTGCGAGGCAAGCAAGGTAATCAGGGTAATCAAGGTTCACAGGGCGCACAAGGCTATCAAGGTAATCAGGGTAATCAAGGCAATCAAGGAAATAGAGGCAACCAAGGTAATCAAGGTAATCAAGGCTACCAAGGCGCACAAGGCAGACAAGGCGAACAGGGCGTACAAGGTTGGCAAGGCGTTCAAGGCGTTCAAGGTCGCCAAGGCTATCAAGGCAAACAGGGCAAGCAAGGCTACCAAGGATTTCAAGGTAAACAGGGCATACAGGGCATACAAGGTCCGCCGCATGGTAAACAAGGCGAGCAAGGCTACCAAGGCAGACAAGGTAAGCAGGGCGGTCAAGGTTATCAAGGTAAACAAGGCGGACAAGGCTTTCAAGGAGACGCAGGCAAACAAGGATACCAAGGCGGTCAAGGATTAACGGGCGGCGAAGCTACGCCATGTGAAACTTCAGCTAGCTGGTCTTCTGGTGGTGGTGGCGTTGGAGCTTGGTGGTTTGTCATTAATCTTTCAGACGCAAGTCGCTGGAGCGTTGGAGAGAACTGTACCATTTCTTACCCAAATGACGACGGAGGAGTTACAACTGCGTCAGCAACGGTCGGTGGAGTTAGCCCCACTCAAATTTCTGTACAACACTCTGCGATAGGCGAAGAGACTCCATACGGTCTCGGTGGTAGTGTTACGGTTTGTCATGGGGGAATAGTAACCGGCTCAACAGGCGAACAGGGTTATCAAGGTTACCAAGGCTACCAAGGCATACAGGGCAAACAAGGGGTACAAGGTTACCAAGGCAAACAAGGTTACCAAGGCAAACAAGGCGGACAGGGCGTTCAAGGTTATCAAGGAGCTCAGGGCTATCAAGGCAAGCAAGGTTATCAAGGGAAGCAAGGCAAAACCGGAGACCAAGGCGCTCAAGGCTATCAAGGTAAAGCCGGCAATCAAGGTCACAAAGGGGCTCAAGGTAATATAGGAGTACAAGGTTTTCAAGGAGTGCAAGGTCCTTCAGATGGGGATCAGGGTAAACGAGGCTACCAAGGCGGTCAGGGTACTATCGGAACAGACGGCAAGCAAGGTAGTCAAGGAGTGCAAGGTCCTTCAGATGGAGCGCAGGGTCATCAAGGCGTGCAAGGCTACCAAGGTGTTCAAGGCGGTCAAGGTAATCAAGGGGATCAAGGAACTAATGGCTCGCAAGGACATAAAGGACGCCAAGGTAATGCTGGCGTGCAGGGCAACCAAGGCAACCAAGGTAACCAAGGTAACCAAGGCGGAGCAGGCACAGACGGTAAACAAGGTTATCAAGGCGGGCAAGGCGTACAGGGCGTTCAAGGTTACCAAGGTAAACAAGGTCACCAAGGCAAACAAGGCGGACAGGGCGTTCAAGGTTATCAAGGAGCTCAAGGCTTCCAAGGCAAACAGGGCATACAGGGCATTCAAGGCTACCAAGGCAAACAGGGCATACAGGGCGAACAAGGTTACCAAGGTGCCACTGGCAAGCAAGGCGATCAAGGCGTTCAAGGCACGCTGGGCTGGCAAGGTTTGCGAGGCTATCAAGGCAACCAAGGTGGACAAGGCTATCAGGGTACTATCGGAATAAACGGCAAACAAGGTAGTCAAGGTTCATACGGAGCGCAAGGCAACCAAGGTAACCAAGGCTCTACAGGCGGACAAGGTCTTCAAGGCGAAACTGGCAAGCAGGGTAATCAAGGTTACCAAGGTCGTCAAGGAACTCTTGGCGGACAAGGAGACCAAGGAGCTCAAGGCGACCAAGGATTGCGAGGCAAGCAAGGTTATCAAGGCTTCCAAGGAGCACAAGGTAATCAAGGTGGTCAAGGTTACCAAGGTAATCAAGGTGGCAAAGGCTCGCAAGGTCATATTGGCGGACAAGGTTATCAAGGTAAACAAGGTTTACAGGGCGTACAAGGCGAACAGGGTATACAGGGCATACAGGGCATACAGGGCATTCAGGGCGTGCAAGGTCCTTCTGATGGAGCGCAAGGCTTCCAAGGTCATGTTGGCGGACAAGGTTATCAAGGTAAACAAGGTGTACAGGGCGTACAAGGCGTACAAGGTCCTTCTGACGGAGCACAAGGAGCACAGGGCTATCAAGGTCTAAGAGGTCAACAAGGTTACAGAGGTGGCCAAGGCTTCCAAGGTAATCAAGGCGGAGCAGGCGTAGACGGCAAACAAGGGGGTCAAGGCTACCAAGGAAATCAAGGGAATAGAGGCTACCAAGGCAACCAAGGCGACCAAGGCACTGGAAAGCAAGGCGTGCAAGGCGAACAGGGCGCACAAGGTAAGCAGGGTTACCAAGGCAAAAACGGAAACCAAGGACATAAAGGTTCTCAGGGTAACGCTGGCGTCCAAGGCGCACAAGGTAAAACTGGTGATCAAGGAAAAAAAGGATACCAAGGTAACCAAGGCAATCAAGGCGACCAAGGCGATCAAGGCAATCAAGGCGACCAAGGCGATCAAGGCAATCAAGGTGATCAAGGCAACGCGGGCACAAACGGCAAACAAGGTTATCAAGGAGCAGGAGTACAAGGCGCTAGAGGGAGGCAAGGAAACGCGGGCACTCAAGGCGAACAGGGTAAACGAGGGCTGTTAGGTTTTCGGGGTGTAATTGGAGTCCAAGGCGTGCAAGGCAACCAAGGCGACCAAGGCGTTCAAGGGTACCAAGGTAAACAAGGCATTCAAGGGTACCAAGGTAAACAAGGCATTCAAGGTATTCAAGGCATTCAAGGTTACCAAGGCAAAAAAGGTAACCAAGGCGTACAAGGTAAGCAAGGTTACCAAGGCAACCAAGGCGTTCAAGGTTTCCAAGGCAGATTTGGCTATCAAGGTAAACAAGGTTACCAAGGACGTAAAGGCTCTCAAGGTAATATGGGTTTTCAAGGCGAGCATGGCTTTGTGGGTGCACCGGGCAAAGATGGCAGCGGCGGTGAGGCTGGCGTACAAGGTTACCAAGGCAAGCAGGGTTACCAAGGCGGACAAGGTTACACAGGAGTTGGAGTTCAAGGAGATGCAGGCGACCAAGGGCGCTGGGGCGACTTGGGCATGCAAGGCTTTCGAGGTTACCAAGGCAATCAGGGTAATCAGGGCAGCCAAGGAGTCACTGGTACTGGCGGACAAGGCGTACAGGGCGTTGAAGGTTACCAAGGTAAACAAGGTTACCAAGGTTCAATTGGTAATGGCAAACAGGGCTCGAAAGGTTCGCAAGGGAACGTCGGAGTTCAAGGGCATACTGGCAAACAAGGAGGCGTAGGCGCTCAAGGCATAGACGGCGACCAAGGCGCAACCGGCAAGCAAGGTTACCAAGGCAAGCAAGGTTGGCAAGGCGTTCAAGGAGGCGGAGGCGCTCAGGGGAGACAAGGGTATCAAGGGAAACAAGGTTATCAAGGCGTACAAGGCGTACAAGGTAAACAGGGGTATCAAGGAATACAGGGCGTAACAGGCAAGCAAGGTTACCAAGGCAAGCAAGGTTACCAAGGTAAGCAGGGCGTTCAAGGTTACCAAGGTAAACAAGGTTACCAAGGTGATCAAGGAGGCGGAGGCGCTCAGGGGAGACAAGGCTTTCAAGGCTCGCAAGGCTATCAGGGTAATCAAGGAGCTAAGGGCGATCAAGGAGCTCAAGGCAAGGAAGGCATACAGGGTTTCCAAGGTAACCAAGGCGACCAAGGCAACCAAGGAGCGACAGGTGATCAAGGCTTAGCTGGGAAACAAGGTGATCAGGGTAATCAAGGGTCCTCAGGCAACCAAGGTAATCAAGGCGCGATTGGTGAACAGGGTTACCAAGGCGAACTGGGTGTACAAGGTGACCAAGGGGCTTTAGGCGGTCAAGGTGACCAAGGGGCTTTAGGCGGTCAAGGTGACCAAGGATTAAAAGGAACTACAGGCAGTCAAGGTTCAATAGGTGGACAGGGCTCAATAGGTGGACAAGGCGGCGTGGGTGTTCAAGGCGTACAAGGCGTACAAGGTGGAGCGGGTGTGCAAGGCTCAATTGGTTACGGCAACCAAGGCTCAACTGGCAAACAAGGCGTTCAAGGCGGTCAAGGCGTTCAAGGAACCATAGGTAACCAAGGCGACCAAGGTAATATAGGAGCCCAAGGCGTGCAAGGCGTACAAGGCGTACAAGGCGTACAAGGCGTACAAGGCGTACAAGGCGATCAAGGAGACATCGGTGTTCAGGGCAAACAAGGTTTTCAAGGCAATCAAGGCGGGGCAGGCACAGACGGTAAACAAGGTGTTCAAGGAACCATAGGCAACCAAGGCGGCCAAGGCAACCAAGGTTACCAAGGCAAACAGGGCATACAGGGCATTCAAGGTTACCAAGGCAAACAGGGCATACAGGGCGTTCAAGGTTACCAAGGCAAACAGGGCATACAGGGCGTTCAAGGTTACCAAGGTAAACAGGGCATACAGGGCATTCAAGGTTACCAAGGCAAACAGGGCATACAGGGCGTTCAAGGTTACCAAGGCAAACAGGGCGGACAAGGCGCAGTTGGCACAGGAGGTCAAGGCGCGATAGGCGAACAAGGACCTACGGCTGCAGATGGAGCGCAAGGGGTTCAAGGCTTAACTGGTGCGGGAGATCAAGGCGTTCAAGGTGTTCAAGGTAAGCAGGGTGACCAAGGCGTGCAAGGCTGTCAGGGTCTTGATGGAGCGCAAGGGCTCCCGGGAAATCAAGGAACCCAAGGTGGTTCGGGTACGGGCGGCACGCAAGGCGATCAAGGTAATCAAGGAGTACAAGGCTTAGGTGATCAAGGGTCTCAAGGAGATACGGGGGGCAAACAGGGTAGCCAAGGTTACGCAGGAGTTGGAGTTCAAGGAGTTCAAGGAGTCCAAGGAGTCCAAGGCGATCAAGGAGCCCAAGGTTGCCAAGGGTTACAAGGAGGTCAAGGAGACCAAGGAGCAACTGGCACAGGTACGCAAGGCTTGACGGGTAAACAAGGAGCCCAAGGAGCCCAAGGCTATCAAGGTAAACAAGGATCCCAAGGCTCAGACGGTAAACAAGGCTACCAAGGATTTCAAGGCTCGCAAGGCTATCAGGGTAATCAAGGAGCACAAGGCGCACGAGGAGAACAAGGAGTAATAGGAGCCCAAGGTAATGTAGGCATTCAAGGCGCTCAAGGCGTACAAGGTTACCAAGGCAAACAGGGCATACAGGGCGTTCAAGGTTACCAAGGCAAACAGGGCATACAGGGCGTTCAAGGTTACCAAGGTAAACAGGGCATACAGGGCATTCAAGGTTACCAAGGCAAACAGGGCATACAGGGCGTTCAAGGAAACCAAGGCTCGAACGGCAACCAAGGTCACAAAGGGTCTCAAGGCAATATAGGTGTACAAGGTTTCCAAGGCATTCAAGGTTACCAAGGCAAACAGGGTATACAGGGCATTCAAGGTTACCAAGGCAAACAAGGCTTCCAAGGCGAATCGGATGGAGCACAAGGCGATCAGGGTTATCAAGGCGAATCGGATGGAGCACAAGGAGCGCAAGGCTTTGTGGGCAATGGAGCGCAAGGTTACCAAGGTCTTGAGGGTGTACCGGGCAAGGATGGCAGCGGCGGCGGGGGTGGCGCACAAGGTTATCAAGGCAAACAGGGTATACAGGGCATTCAAGGTTACCAAGGCAAACAAGGCGTTCAAGGCGTACAAGGTATACAAGGTTACCAAGGCGAATCGGATGGAGCACAAGGCTATCAGGGTTATCAAGGCGAATCGGATGGAGCACAAGGCTATCAGGGTTATCAAGGCAGATGGGGTGGTCCGGGCATTCAAGGTAAACAAGGCTTTCAAGGTAATCAAGGTAACCAAGGCGAGACAGACGGAGAGCAAGGCGCACAAGGTGGGTTTGGCGCGTCAGGGCAAGATGGAGCACAAGGCGAATCGGATGGAGCACAAGGAGCACAAGGAGCAGCAGGCGCGCAAGGTGTGCAAGGCGTTCAAGGCGTTCAAGGCGTTCAAGGCGTTCAAGGCGTACAAGGTATACAAGGTTACCAAGGCAAACAGGGCGTACAAGGCATTCAAGGTTACCAAGGCAAACAGGGCATACAGGGCATTCAAGGTTACCAAGGCAAACAGGGTATACAGGGCATTCAAGGTTACCAAGGCAAACAAGGCTTCCAAGGCGAATCGGATGGAGCACAAGGCGCACTTGGCTATCAGGGTTATCAAGGCGAATCGGATGGAGCACAAGGCTATCAGGGTTATCAAGGCGAATCGGATGGAGCGCAAGGCGCGCAAGGCTTTGTGGGTGCACCGGGTAAGTCTGGCGGACCCCAAGGCGACCAAGGAGATAAGGCGGCTATAGTGCCCAGTGTTTATGGAGAAAAATACGTGGCATTAGTTTGCGTAGAAATGCCCGAAACAAGATTTGAAGATATACTAGCTATTAAAACAGAAGGCAAAGATTATCTCACTATAACGATAGACAAAGAATTTTATCATGCTTGCGAAAGTAATTCTATTATAGCAATCAGCCATACAACTAGTGAGCCGTCCGCGTGCGGAATCAAAATAGATGGTAACACTGTCAGGATCAAGTTCGGAGGATCAGTACCCGAAGAGATTTACATAAAAATATCTGGAATAAGAAAAGGTAGAATGGGCAGAAGGTTCATGGAATATTCAGAAGACGAAATGAAAGACAATAACGCTTTCTGGAGCAGCTGGAAAAAATAGACAATGCTTTGGAAAAATAAGGGTGTTCAAGTCGTAATCTCCGCGTTCAATTCAGAAGATTATTTATCTGAATGCTTACAGAGCATCGAAGAAGTGATGCAAGGTCAAAAATGGATCATGCTATTCGGAGATGATGGAAGCGCTGATTCAACTTACGAAATAGCTGAGCGTTTTTCTGAAAAAAGTTCTGCACGTCATTGGAAGATGAAAAAATTTAGCAAGGCAAAGAACTGCGCTGCGGCAAAAAATAGAGTTTTTAAAATGTGTCTAGAAAATGGTCATGAATATCCAGCGATTTGCATGATGGACAGCGACGATTTAATGCGTAAGGAAAGGCTAGATCTAGTAGAAATTTTAGCAAACACAGGCTCAAAATTTGCGTTTGGAGACTATGAAATACTATATCCCGACGGTAACAGAAAGCTAGTTGATACAGATTATGCGTGGTTATATATGAGTTTCGGGTGGTGGGCTACAGCATTTCACTATTCTCTGATTCCCCAAACCGGAAAGATATGGGATGAAAAATTCAACGCATATTCAGACATATATACTTCGTGGCATTTAAGAATTAATAAAAATTTAAAAATAGTAAAAGCAAAAGGCTTATTAACTCACACGTATATAAAAAGAAAAGGCTCCGTCAACGACAGAGCGTCCAAGAAAGATCTCTTGAAATTAAAAATAGCAAAATATCAGCTACTCAAGGAGAACGGCTGTGTACATTTGTACGACCCTTTAAATATTTCCCATAGACGAAAAAGCCGTGGTGCGCCTTAAACTTCGTATTGATTTCGTTATTCCATGCACGAGTATCGATAGGGCTTCTTAATTCGAATTTGTTACGCGGCTTCCAGTAGTAAGCTTTATGGAGAGCGGCGACAGCCCTACCCATATCAAATAAATCGTCAGAAGAATATTTGTTAGCGTGATACTTTAATTCCTCTTGATACCCCCAAAGGATATTCCTAATCGTTGGCTTACTAAATTGTATAAAATTAATCCTTGTAGGGACACAGTTCGGCAAGCCTGCTGGGTTCAGCGCGCTACCTATCGGGGGACGAGGAACATATTCTTCGGACGCGCCACGACTGTAAGGGTAGTGGTGGACATAAAGACCTCCCTTTTCTGATATAATATGTAGCCCCTTAGCGTTAATGTTAAAAGTGTCTCTTTCCTTTAGGTAGAGAATTTTACCTTTTACTATTGTTCCATCTTTAAATTTAAAGACTTCTCCTTTAGTAAGGTTCGAGGAATTAACTAGTAGCACCACAGCTAATATTAGTTTTTTCATGTTTATTCTCTTTCGAAGTGTTATTTACCCATATTTTTAATTCTCTCTATCAATTCAAATGTTTTCATCTTGGGGATATCTGCCAAGGACTCAAGGCTGTCTGCCTTTTCATACTTTTCTTTAATCAGCTTGCTTTTTAACGTGTCAAAAGACACGCCCTTTTCTTTCATCATTTTTTCTAGAAGCGTCTTAGGGTCCGCTAGGTTCTCTGCTTCAGGTTCTCCCGCAGCGAGTTTTGCGTTGCCTAACTCTTCTTGCCCCACAATGTTAATTTTAAGAAAGTTTCTAACGCACCTGACAAAAGCCCGATTCTCCGCAATCGGTCCTAAGAAAAACTTAGCGAAACTGCTAGTGTTGCTTGGTGAAGCGTCCCCTATGGCAGAAAACGTTACAGCTTGCCCCTCTGTTTCGTAATTGGGGGTCCAAGCGATTTTGCATGTGGCCACGACGTAGTCTGGGGAGGGGGAAACCGTGTCGTATTCAAGGCTTGTGTAGCCGCGAATCTGAGAGAGTTCTTTAATGCCTCCAAGAAGAACCAACAATTGGTTATCTTCAAGTTTTGATACATCTGTTTCTTTTGTGCGCGAGCGATTAGGGACAAGGTATTCGGTTTTCACCATCTTGCGCCAATCGATTAGCCCATCATCCGTAAATATATATTTTACGCCTTTGATTAAGCCATCGGCAGTCCGTTCAATTTTCTTCTTAGCCATAACTCAATTATGGTCTTATTTTAATAAATTGTCAAGCAGATTTCTTTTTCAGAATGCAGAAATTTTCTAATTGTCTCCAGAAAACGGGGGTGTTTATCACTTTCGATATTTCGTTTTTCGTCTTTACGTCTTTATTTTCGTGCCAGCCAGCTTCAGAAGCGTATATTTTTGCTTCGCTTAGCGTATACTTGTTAGACTTATAGAATAGTTCTTCAGGGCTGTAATCTTGTAACTCTTTTATGTTTGACGGGTCGTTTTGGGGCTGTTCGATTATTCTATTTATCTCCATGAACTTTAATTTTTCTTTATCTAACTCCTCCCCCGCTAGATATGACACTAATACGACATTAACGCCTAGATTTTGGCACTCTCTGCAGAACGAGGAGTCATCGTCTTTCTCCATGAAGTAAACCATCTCAGAAATTTTTTCTTTAAAATTTTTAATAATATTAATATTTATTGGCTTGCTAGTGATAACGGAACAGCGCCCCTCCTGTAGTTGCTCCACCAAGTATCGCTCGTTAAAAAGTAAGTCCATTCTGAACAGGATGTTCTTTACTCCTATTGACTCTAGGTTAACGCATTGATTAGGTATTGTTTCAACAAACTCTAGACCATCCACGAACTTCGCCCCCATGTATAAGGTCTCGTAGTTATACGTGAAGTCTATGTCGAGCGATTTACATACCTTTTTGGCTATTTCCTCTGGTTTAATTGAGTTAATCGATTTTTGATTTTCTTTCTTCTCGCCGTTAAGGTAAAATTGATTTTCCTGCTCTCCCCAGTAGGGTTCAAATCGCTTATTGTTCCCCTCCGAAAAGACTACGACCATTTTTTTGTTATAGTAAGAGGCTATTTGGTTAGAGAGCGCGTCGCCGCTAAGGTGCAGCAGGGAATGCCTTATGATGTACGCAAGTTGATTGTCGTTAGCGTTGCCGTTGCTCCTGTTGACTGAGGCTATGGTTTTATCGTCTTCCTTACCAACTTGAATAATAGATATGTTTTCTTTATCTAAAAAGGGCTTTAGTATATTTACCGCTTCTTGCCAGTAGTCATATACGTATGGATTGCTAAAATTAGATGTATCCAAGCTGATATACCTTTTTTCAGCGACGGGAAAAAATAGCTCAGAGATGTGAGGCTTATCTATCTTTAAATTGCAGCTTGCTGCATATGATTCTAGAGCGTGCATGAGTCTTAATAGTTTAAATCATGGAAAGTCTTGTCTTTGTTATTGTGCGCGTAGTTCTTAAGGTGGTGGGGGGTGAAAACTATTTCAAACTCTTCTTCTTCTAGCTTTTTAAAGTCTTCCATCTCCCCTTCGTACCTCAAAACCTTGTGCACGTAGGGGTTAAATGCAAGCATGTCCTCCAAGGACTCATTAATGGCGACATATAGATTATGGGATGGATACAGTTCTTTAATAGACCTAAATAAGCTGGTTGAGAGAAATACTTCCCTCTCTGATTCGGGCATAACGTATAAAATTCTTGCGCCCTTGTCTTCTTCGTCTAGCGAGCCGAGAAAGTCCTTCTTTTCTTCCTTATAATTTTCTTTTGCGGCCACTTGCCTAAAATAATTTTCAATTGCGGGTCTTGCGTTCTCCTTTTTGATTTCGTCCAGCCAATGTTTTACTCCGTCATCGTCATCACTTACTTCTACCTTTAAGATCAGCTTGTACAGCAGCTTAATCCACTCTCTGTCATCTTCTGCCTCTGGTATTTCGGCGCTTGGATTTTTCTTTTGTAACTTAGGAAATTTATTTTTATCTATAAGAGGCAAGGGGTCTAAGAACTCTTCTAATTTTTTGCCAAGGTTTTTAATGGAATAGTTTTCAAGAGCCCACTTTCTTCCCTTTTCGCCTAGAGCCTGCCTTTTCTCCCTAGTCATTGAGTATATTTTTTTCAACTGTTTCGCTATAGACTTGGGGCACGTTGAGGCTTTTATAAAATTGGTTCCAAATTCTCGGAATTCATTCCAGTCAAGCGGGAGTGAATGCGCTTCTTTTGAGCACATTTCTTCTCCGCAGCTGTAGTTGGTCACTAGAGTGGGTACTCCTGCAAATTTTGCTTCTTGTATGGGTATCTCTTGCCCTCCAGAGGTAAATGGGTGACAATATACGTCCATTAAATTATATATTTCATTTAAATATTTTTCTGTGACGCCCAAGGCGACACCCGCAGTGTTAACTATCGACTCCGCGCCGCAACGAGAGCAGTCTTTGTTTGGACCATCGTAGGGTTTAATCTCATACTTAAAGCATTTCCCGCAAACGTGGGTAGTTAAAATATCATTGCCGTCTATTTTGATTTCGTCCGCTAATCTCTTAATATCCCAGCCTTCCCTGAAATCAGTGTGTAGCAAGAGCTTGCAGTTTTTTACGTAAGGATTCTCTTCTCTAAATTTCCTAAAGCCTTGGAACAGGTTCGGAACAGACTTTCTTAATTGATTCCTAAATACGAACCCTATTACGTAACACTCGGGAGAAATTCCGTTCTGCTTTCTAAGCTCAAGCTTTTCTTCTTTAGCTAAGGGAGAAAACTCCTCGTCATCAAGCGCGCCGTGAAACGTTTTGACGTGAGTATGTCCTAATTTGTTAAGCTCTTTAGTCGCGAAAGAGCTCCACACCCAATAATTATTTATTTTTGGTGCAATGTGTATTGCGGAAGGCAGCAGAGGCAAAGAGTCTAGCGTTGTCCAAATTACAGAGCTTATTTTGTTGAACCAGTGCTTGTTTACGGCGAAGTCTACTCCCCAAATATCTTGCGCGGCGATGTAGACGTCTGGTCTTTCTCTCTCTATTACTTCGTCGATGTAATAAGCTCCGTAAGCGGCCATTTTTTCGCCCCCCGGGGTCTTTCTGATCACCTCCATCTTCTCTTTCGATTTCGGAAGCGAGCCTATCGATCTCCAAGGGGTCCTTTTTAGGTCGGGAGAGTCCTCCTCTATTCCACAACAGTAATGTACGATCTCGTACTTTCCTGTCTTATAGAGATAAGATAGAACCTCTTTTGCGTTCCTAGCGAATCCCGTTTTGATTAAAGAAAAGTCGCTCTGGAAAAGTATCTTTTTCTTTCTTTTCACTAGAAGTCTATATCGTCTTCGTCTTTTTTAGACAAAGCGCCGTCGTTGTTCTCTTGCGGGGCTTTAAACTGCTTGTTGGACTTACTTATAAAGCTGTCTCTTAGGGAGCTTTCTAGGTGGCACTTTAATAGTCTTGCTTCTGCAAAATTAAACCCGATGACATAGCTTTGCTTGTCGGTAGAGTCCTCTTTTGCTTCCCTGTTTATTGAAAGAGAGAATCCAATTTGTTTCTTTTCCGTTTTGGTCAATTTTCCCGCTAAGGTAGCTTTTTCATTAGCGACCACTACGTCTCCCAACTCAACCGTTTCTTCCCCTTTTATGTAAGGACAAAACTTAAATTTTACCACCTGCTTTTGGCTTCCGTGGTAGCCAGAGTATTCTGCGTTTCTTTCAATTGAGTCTATGAATCCCGCAATTTCTGTAGCGCTAAATTTAACTATGACTCTTTTCTGGGGGTCATTTTTATTCTTGGAAAAAGAACCTGTTCTCGTTTTGTCGTTCCAAGAGTCTTGTTTAATCATGCTAGCCCAAAAGGAATTATCGTCAGAATTTCTCCAAAATGAGCAGGCTGTGCCCTTAACTGTCTTGGTTGGTTTATAGAACTGTAGCATATCTTTATAATATTTAAGTTTTAAGTTTTAGTCAAGCTTCTATATTCTTAATCTCAGATAATTTTGTATATACCTTGTTGTCTTGGACAGAAATAAGGTCAGCAAAGACTACATCTTCGAATTTCGTCCCTTTTATCACGACTATCTGCTTCTTTTCTGGCGTTCCGTTGTTAATTCTAATGCACTCTTCTAGCTTCTTATTAAATATCATTGTCTTAATCGAGGACGTTTCGTCTCCGACCATCATTCTCATGTATTTATTGCCTTTTTCTCTGGATTTCCCTTGTTGCGGGTCGTCTTCTATCCTTGCTACCATTAAAACCCTGCTGCGAACAGGCAATTCTTCGACCTCGTTGACGGGCATCAATCCGCCTCTCTTGGTGGAGAAGATGTCTTTTAAAGTTTTGCCGTACGTGTAGCCAAGCAGGTTCTTTTCGTAAAACCAATTAGCGAAGTTCTCTGACTTCTTATTTAAAGTATATATTCTTAAATATGGCGCGCTCCTTTTCTTTAACGTCTCGAATCTGCTTTTTTTAATGACCGGCTTGTTCTTTTCGTCCGATAGCTTAAGCAGGTCTTTTACTAGCTTCACTAAGTCGAATTCATATTTTTCTCCATACTTGTTGGCGTGCCTTTTCTCGCGCATCGTAAGCAGGTTCCATAATTGAGCCTCGTAAACGACCTTGCTTCTCGACTGGGCGAAGCCTTCAAATGCGCCAGCCTGAATCAGGGCGCATAAAACGCCGATACCTAAGCCAGCTTCTTTTGCAGCCTCAAATACTTGGAACTTGGTGGAGTATTGATTTTTAAAGTGGCTTAGTTTCTCTATTGATTTGTCAGATATGCCTTTGATTGACAGCAATCCGAACCGAATGTTTTCATTTTCGAGTGAAAAATCCATTTCAGATTTAACAAGGTGCGGGGGTAGTAGTTGTATATTGAAACTCGCCATCTCCTTGTGTATTTTTGATATCTCAGTAATCGGCTCTGGTTCATGCCTAGTCATTTTAAGCAAACTCAAAAAGAACTGTTGAGGATATTTAAATTTGAGATATGTGGTTATCGCCGCTAAGGCTGCGTAACAACAGGAGTGACTCTTGTTGAACGAGTAAGACGCGCTGTCCTCGAGAACACCCCAAAGGATATCTCCGACCTCACTTTGGATTTTATTTTCTTCAATCTTCTCTTTAATTTTCTTCTTCCATTTTCGGACCTCAGAAGTCTTTTTCTTACCCACGATTCGACGAAGAATTTCTGCTTCATCTAAGGTAAAGCCTACCTTATTTGCCATCTTCATTAACTGTTCTTGATATAGAGCTACTCCGCCTGTCTCTTTCAATATGTCGTCAAAAAATGGGTGAATTGGTTCGTATATATTATCATTAGTATAACTTGCGTACTGGTCTACGAAGGCTAGCGCGCCCGGTCTAGCAAGAGCTAGCACAGCAGAAAGTTCTTCCAAATCTTTGGGCTTAACTTTTTGGCAGACCCTGAAATTGGTATCTGCTTCAATCTGAAACAAGCCGTGTGGGTTCTTCAGGTCGTATAAATTTTGATAAATAATGGCGTCATCTAAATCAATGTCGGAGGTAGAGATTCCCACATTTTTACATACATCATCTACTACTGATACCGCGCGCAGACCTAACACGTCTAGCTTGACATTGAACAGCGAGACCCAATTCATATCATACGATGATACCCCCGACTCTTTTTTAGAATCTAATTCGACCGGACAAGATTCGTCCATTGGGCTGTAAGATATGCAGACCGCAGAAGGGTGGACTCCCTTGTTTTTAACCAAGTTCCTGAGCTTTAGGGCTATATTGTAACATTCTTTATTTTCGTCGCACCAGTCTCTAAAGTCTTCTACTTCTTCGTATGAAGATTCGAGGTCTTTAACTCGACCGAATATTTTTGGAATCATGGATGATACAGAGTTCATGTCTGATTCAGATTTGTCTGCCACGATTTTGCCGCATTCTTTAATCAAGAGCTTCGTGCTTAAGGTATTTAGAGTCAATATCTTGGATGTCCTTCCTTTGAATTTTTTATCTATATATTCTAAAACTCTTGAGCGGTTATAGTAGCATATATCTAGGTCAACATCACACATGAGGGAGCCGTCGAGGTAGGTAACGCCGTTTACGACCTTCTTCTTCGCTCGGATTTTCGAAACAAACCTCTCAAAATATAGACCATATTTAACTGGGTCCATTCGGGTGACGCCAATCAAGTAAAGTATTAAGCTACCTGCTGCTGAGCCCCTTCCCAGACCAGTGGGTATGTCGTTTTCTTTGCAAAAATTAATTACATCCCACACTAAAAGGAGGTAGTCTACGAACCCTAGTTCTTTAATGGTCTTGAGTTCGTGGTCTAGTCTTTCTTGATATTTTGCATTCCCTTCCTTTTTAATCTCACGCATACCTATCTCGCAAAGGGATTTCAAAAAGTTTTCGTTGTCTATATCCTCACTTAAGCCAAGCTTCCTTTTGTATTTTTTATCGATTTCGAAAGACGGCAATCGAACACCGTGAAGCGGCATAGAAATGCCTTCAAATTTTTCTAGAAATGAACTTTTATTTTTCGTATTCGTCATTCTCATCCTCCTCGCTCTCGTTTTCGTCTTCGTCTTCGTCTTCGTCTTCTGGAGAGAAATCAAACCCGGAAGGAAATTCTGAGTCTGAGACAATGTCTAATGAAAACTCTTCTCCAGCTATGTCGATATCTCCCATTAACGATTGGTGAAGGTGCTCGATAACGGCGCACGCAGCCAGCGTGGTGTCGTCAGACGACAAGTCTAACATGACGTCGCATCTGTGCTCTTTCTTTCCCTTTTGAACGGTTATGACTACGTATTCTATGCCCTCTTCGGAGAGCCTTTCTGTTAAATCGTATATGTTGTCTAATGAGGGCATATTATATTTCTGTCTGCCATTTAATTTTATTCCAAACTTTTAGGTTTAACTCTAGGTCTACTAATGCGTTATGCAGATTGTCGTATTCATGTTCGATGTTAAAGTATTTGCCCATCGCTTTGAGATTTGTTCTTACCCCCTTGCGTCTCGTCTCTATCATTCTGTATTGATATTCAGTTAGGTCTTCATCGGGTCCGTGTGACATTTCTAGCTTTAGACCTCGAGACAAACACATTGTATCTATGACTTTTTTGGTTAAATGAGAGTATTCTTCGCCCATGTACTCATAAAGCCCCTTGATTAAGTAAATATCAAAGCCTAACACATTGTGCCCCACTATGAAGTCGCTATTATCTAGCCAGTCTTGAACCGTCGGGAAGATTTCTTCTGGCGGGAGTCCTTTTTTGTCCATATTGGCGGGGTTGTAGCGAGTTATTTTCGCAGCTTCTTTGCCAATTTTTAGATGGGTATCCCATTTTACGTAAAAGTCTTTTGAGTCAATCACCTTGTCCCCTTTGACTTTAAGCATGGCTATTTGCCAAGGCAAATTATGGCATGAGTTGAGGCATAGGTTAAAGGTTTCACAGTCGATGAAGACAAACTCTTTCTCCTTGTCGTACCTTAGCAATTTTTTCATACTTGCGCCTCCTTCCAGCTTTCCAAGCTAAATTCGTCACTACACATGTGGTCTAGGTTTGGTCTGTCTAAGGAGCTTCTGTTATTAATGCAACGAAACGTCAAATAAGCCTTAAAGTCTTTTTTGTTTGCGTAAAAAATGCTTTTAACTTTTGCCGTTTCGTATTTATCTTTAATGTAATTTTTGACTCTGTTTTCTATCAAGTAGTCAAACGGAATTTTGTTATCTTCTATCAGGAACGTCGGATTTATGTAAGAGTAATCTGGCATGGAAGATTTGCCTTTTAAGAAATTATTATGAATGAACGAGTCGTAAAAGGGGACGCACATCAGTAAGTCTTTTTCATCCCAAAAATTCTTTAGCGACTCGAAGTCTATTCTGGGGTGGTAGTAGAAGCCCTCCTTTGCGGCTAGAGTGTATATCTTAATAAGCCTGTCGTAGCCCTTCCTGTTTCTACAGAAGATTATGTGTTTACTGTTCGTCTCTAGCGAGCTTTCTGATTTGTTTTCTATGTTCTCGCATATTGTTATCCTTAGCCCGAAGTTGAGCTTGATGTTATTCTCTTTGCTATTTATAAACGCTTGCAAGAAGCCGCTCATACTGTCATCAACCAAGAACATCTCCTCTATGCCCGAGTCTTTACAGAGCTTGATTATAGAATCTGGACCGTCTTCTAGGGAGTCTTCTGGCTTATCAAGCGTAAGAATCGATTTTCCTAGGCTATAATGGGATTTAAACAGTGGTATAACCATCTACCTCAAGTAAAGTAAAATTTTAACATTTAGTCAACTCAAAAGTTAGAACCAGAAATCATTGCCCTTCTCTCCTTCTATCTGGTTTTGAGTATAGTAAGCTGGGCAACCCTTATAATATTTTTCTTCGACAGTTTGGTTCTCCTTTGGGTTAAGGTCGTTCTTGAAAGAGCCCTGTAACGCTTCTCCGTCCTCATCTAATAGAACGAAGTATTTTAGCGGGTCTCTATACGGGCAAACCCAAGAGGTTCCCGGCCACCCGCATAACCATTTGGTTCCGGGCTTATCTTTTGCATAACTATCGCGCGCTTTTTTCTCTGTAAAATTATTTATTAATTTATATAAATGTTCTAAATAATATTTATAGCCTTTGATTTGATCATCAGTTACTTCAATTTGTTGCGCGGGCTTTCTGGGGTAGCGGAGAAACAAAAACTCCATAACAAACTTTTTCATCTTTGGCCATATCTCTTTTGCTGCCATCGTGTAGATGATGGCTTGAGTGTTGGCGGAGAGTTCTTCTCCTTTAAATTTGTTTTTGCTAGATTTATAGTCTACGATTTTAACCTTTTTCTCCTTAGAGTTTATTAGAGGCTTGTCTATGAATCCTATTACTTTATATTTTAATCCGCCTTTACCTGTTAGTTCTATCTTCATCTCTGGAACATCCACCTTGCCTCCGAATTCTTTTCCAAAAAAGTCTGCTTTAAGTCCGACGATAATCATCTCGTCACACATTTCGTAGTGTTCGGGGATGAAAAGCCCTCGTTTTTTAAGGTGTTTTATTATGAGCCTATCTACCGCTGGGCTCGACTTAATAGTCTCAGATTTAATCAGTAAATTAAAATGTTTTTTGTGGCGCTTCTTGAGTAAGACCTCTAGCACGAGGTGGCATATGGTGCCCCTAGAAGCCGCAGGATGGGTGTTCTGAGGCACTTTTAGGTGGTATCCGCACCAATATGACCAAGTGCATTTCTCAAGCGTTCCTATGCGAGATGCGGAAAGCATCCTTTCTTTTGGTTTGTTTGACATAATTAGTTAATTTGCTGACTCCAGCTTAATATTTCTTCCTTGTCCATGTCTCCAAAGTCATTTTTGTCTGGTAAGCAAATATGGACCCTGTCTTTGTCGAAGTGCTTGGTAATTGTGTCGTACATTTTGTGTGCGGCGTTGTTGCCCGCTCCTGTCTCTGCGTCATTATTTAATGAGACTATAATCCCCTTACAGTTTAGCCTTAATAGATAGGTAAGAACGCCCAACCCGATATCTAACCCAAAAGTTACTATAGCATTTCGTATTCCGCAATTATAAAGAGCAAGGGCGTCCCCTATGCTCTCGACTAGGATAACTTTTTTTTCGTTCTGCAACGTCCTTTTACTTAGAAACGCGGGATAGACCCAGTTAATTTTTTGCCCTAAATGCTTCCACTTCGGCGTGCTTTTCCCTGTTGGGCTTGATATTAAGCGTCCAGAGAATCCGACTATTTTTTCTTTTGAGTTAAAGATGGGGAAGACATATCTCCCTTGCATCTTACCTCCCTCTATTCCGTTATCGACGCCTCCGCGAAACTCTTTGACCACCTCTTCCGAGACTCCTCTTTCGATCCAATAAGAGTGGTCAGGCGTCAGGCTTGATAAATTTTCTCCGCTATAAGTTTTCATGTATTTTAGGGGCTCAATCCGTTTTTCTATTTTTTCGGAGCTAGGCTTTTGGGTCTTTTCAATCCACTCTTTAGCCTCGTCTATGTCTAAGAGGTCTAAGGAGAGCTTAACCAGTTCCTCAAAGGACCCGCCTTTATTCCTACCAAAGTCTCTATACCTCCCCGTCGTCTTGTTGACGGATAACGAAGTGTTGCTATCTGAATCTCTATATATTGGGCGAGTCCGGTAGTATGCCCCGTAGTCGCTTATATTAGAGTACCCTAAGTTAAATAGAGCCTCTTTTATGTTAAAGCGTTTCTCCGTCATTTAGGTTAAAGTCTTCTACTTCGTACTGTTCTTGTTGGGCGCGAATAATATCATTACCATCACCCTTCTCGACCAAGCCGAAGTTAGCGACGTCATATGACAAGTAGTTGTTCTCTACTATTAATTGACCGTTAATGCCTGTGCGCCGAAGCATATCGTGATATCCAAATGAACCTTCTCCTTGGTGTCGAATTTTCGGGAAAATCATCTTGTGGCTGCCCCATCGTAAATCATTCCAATCTCTACGTTCCTCCATTTCTGTTGCCCGTTCGCGGCTTACTCCTTCATCCATTATGATTTCATCGAGAGTCTTGATTCTCCATATGACAACGTTAGCTGCTATCATCTGGAATCTGTCTGAGCCGCCTATTTGAGTCGTGTCGTCTGTTACTCCTCCTTTTTTACCATAAGATTCTCCAGCCCTATTTGATTGACAGCAAGTAATAAGGGGCGCGCCTACCTCTACGGCGATATCTTTAAGTATAGATATTTTTTCTCCTAGGTGTTGGTACTCTTGTTGGTTGCCCCACGTTCCTCCGAAGTCAGAACTCAGCCAATCGTAGCCAAGTATGCATGGGTTTCCTCGACCGACCTCGTTATAGTACCACTCCAGTACTATGGACCGAACCTCTAGCGCGGGAGTGCCTGAGCCAATATACATGTGATAATATTCAACGTCGTCGTTTTCAATTACGTCTAGCGCGTTTCTCACTTTTGTGATAAGCGCGTCGCTTCTTCTCCATTTTCCGGTTTCTACATAGTGGAAACCAGCTTGAGATTTACTTGCTAAAAAACGGGTACGGATGGAATCAAAAGCCATTTCCGTGTCTATTATAAGAACCGGACACTTGTTTATTTTTCCCGTGCCGTAGCAGAACTCATTGATTAGGGTGCTTTTGCCTTTACCTCCTCGCGCTGAAAATAAAGTTATCTCAGCAGGTCTTAAGCCCCCCGTATAGGCGTTGAATTTCGAGTATGGAGTGAGTAGTCCTATGCTGTCTATCGGGTTGTTGCCTAATTCTTCCGCCCATTCCCTGAGACCTTCTTGGACTTTTTGAGGCTTTACTTTGTGGTTGAAAGAAGAGGATATTTTTTCGGAGCTAATGCTATCGACCTCTTTTCTAATCTCGTCGTCAGAAACTCTGTTACTGTTAGCTAGCTTTACTAAGCCCTGCCCCTTGCCTTCGACGTCTCTCCTATATCTTAGCCATGTTAAGTCTTTTAGAAACGTTCTCGTACCGTCTTCTGTTATGCTGCTGTCTGGTAGGGCGGAGACGTAGGCTTCTATGGGTATATTGTCTTTGTCGTATATCCCAATTTCCTTTAAGTGTTCTATTATTACCAGCGGGTCGGGTTGTTTTTGCGCGTTATACTGGTACTTGATTGTGGAAAATATCTTCTTGTGAGTGGGGTGAAAAAAGCTTTCCTCTTCTAGGAATCTTTGACTCTCGTGGTAAACCTTGGGGAATTTTATGATTCCCGCTAATACAACCTTTTCTTTGTCTAATGAATAAATGTCTGACATCTCTACCTGATCTTATCTGAGCTTTGAAAAGCAGTCAAGGATAAACTTTATAAAATAATATCAAACTTTTTTTCAAAGAATTCTTTTGATATTTTGTCTATCTCGTGTTGAAAAATTTCAACCAGTTTGAAGTCGTTCTTCTCTAGCCACTCTGCTTTTTCGTGGTCTCTTTTAATTGCTCTTAAATATTGTAATCTTGAATTATTATGAAAAAATTTATTAAAATGGTTGTGCTGAGCGCCTTGTACTTCTATCGCTATTTTGCGCGTTGCGTTTAGGATGTCTACCTTCATCCTTGAGCCGTAGACCGGAAACTCTTCATATATAATCTGCGCCTTCCAGAATGGCTTTAGAAATTGCTTTACTTTATATTGTATCTTAGACCTAGAGGGCTTATCCCAATCAATGGCGAATTTGGATACGTTTCTCTTCTGGGGTTTACCGTGTATATTGTACAGCCTCATAGGGAATCATGTTCTTTATCAAGATTTCTTAAGAACTTCTCTAAATTTATTGAACAAATACTTACCAATCATGGGGTTTTCTTCAAAGTATTTTCTTAAATTATCCATCCCTTGGTGTTGCTTTTTAAATTCGAGGTTAGTTTCTTTTTCTACCTCTCCTACTAGTTCGTCTGAAATCGTTACCCATGCACCAGCCTTTTTTGCCATGTCAAAGGCTAGGAGCATGTCTACCACCTCGTATTCCACCCAAATGCTTTTGCCATCGAGTCTATGGTAGCGTATTGGGTACCTAACTAATGCCCCTGTCTTTTCGTTCGGGGTTTTCCTGAATACAACCTTGCACCAGTGCCCCAGCAAGTCGCCCTTACCATTCGCTTCGGTAGAAATTACATCTTTTAGGTGTCGATGTTGAAACTCTAAAATCCAATCGCTAAAATGAAGTAGGGCATTCCCTCCTGAAGCGTTAGTCACTCTCGCGTCTGTCCTTTCGTAGGGGTTTATCGAAACCTTACTTCTTACCTGCGACACCATGTAACAAATGTGTCCACGGATCGTGAGACCAAGAGCCATCTTTCTCAAAAAATCAGTACTTAATAGAGCTCCTCCAGCGACTTTGTTAGCTTCTTCTGGCGGTTTGTCCAAGTCGTTTTTTGGCACAAGAGAGTCCATGGAGTCGATAATGAACATGTATTTAGTGTTTGAGGGGTTGTTCTTTACGAGCTCCCTCATTAAGCTAATTACTGATTCGTATACATTGCTTTTATAGACAAACCATTTCTCCTCTTCAGTGCTAACTCCTGACCGCGCTATCATGTCTTTAGAAAGCCTGCCCTCAGACTTCACGTAAACAACCATTGCGTTGTCCATTTTTTGAAAGTTCTTAGCGAAAGCTAAAGCGCAGGAAGTTTTACCTCCTTCAGTGATTCCTGAGGCTCGTATAATACCCGGACCTATCCCTCCTCCCATTTCAATGTCTAGAAGCAGGGAGCCGCTTGACACAGTGTAGGTGCGCTCTTCTTCAAAGTTAAAATGGTCTCCCTTATTCTGATTTAAATACGCCTGTATTTGCTCCAAGGGGGAAGGAGCGTCATTGGCTGGTTTTTTCTTCATGCCTTATTAAATGCCTAGTGTCTCTAGGTTCTTGTTAAACTCATCGAAAGGTATATCGGAATAATTTAAAACTATAGGCAGTTTTGTCTCTCCGACACGGTTTTGAGTTACTCGATTATCAAAGTAACCCTCTGCCATGATTTTTGCAATAGAAGAAATGGGGAATGCTGTTGATCTTTGCATCGCGCTAAAGCCTGTCGCTGGATCGCATGGAATAATTTTTTCTTTTTTCCAGCTAACCTCATCAGACTTTACCAAGGCTCTGATAAGCACAATGTCTCCACCGTTATCGGCGCAGCCTTTTTTGAACACTTCCATCAAGCACTCCTCAGAAAGATCGCACGTTTTAATTAAAAATTTAATTGCCTCGCAGTGACCCGGCCACCTAATAGTTTTATAAAAACAATTTTCTACCCCACGCGCTTTCATGCTTTCAAGAGTGTGGCTTGCGCCCCCGCTAGTAAAAAATGCCTCCATGTCTTCGTCAATCAAATCTATATGGACCGTCTCTAGACCATCCATTCCGGGCACAGATTTAATTTCCCCTTGATAAAGGACTTCACAATCATCAATGTACTCGTTTATTAATCCGTCCGTAGACCAAGTCACTGCGTAGTTCAAGGGCGGATTAGAGGGTATGCCGGGAATGCCCCCCACCATCATTTCGACTTCTTTTACTTCCCTGTGTATTTCTTTGCTTCCTTGCTCCGCAAGTATATTAACCCAGCCGGGAGCCAAGCCAAGGTCTGTAAAAATTGGTTTAGTTGCCCGCTGTCTACCCCACTCATTAATGCTCGCGGAAACGTCTACTCTTCCGCCTAGGTCGCAGTACCGCATGTTGTTGTCGATGCACCATTTCGCTACCGCTTCAGTTTTATGATAAGGCAGTGACGATATAATTACGTCTGGCTCATAATGCAATACGGAGTCAAACTCCGCAGGGTTTAAAGAAAAAGATATGTCTTTGCCAACTAGGTCTCGGAGATTATCTATGCCGTCACGATGAACATCGACGCCCATAATGTCATAGCCGAACTTGTCCATTGCATAGCCAATTACTTGACCCATTCTGCCTACTCCATAAATTACTGCTTTCATTTTATTCCCTCCAAGTTAGCTCAACTAGGTTGTCTCCAAAGAACTCTGTGGTATATCCAATTACCTCCGAGCATTTAAATTTTTTACATGTATAAATATCAATTGAAAAAAACTTTGGATCTCTGTTGTCCCAACCGTAGATGTGCATGCCGCTCTCTTTCCAGTGCATAAAGCAACACCATCCGTATTCTTCTGCGTGGTCTATTTGAGGCTTGGAAACAGGCGTCATGTCTAATACTGTTGATATTTCGCAACAGAATGTTTTCATTTCTTCGGGCGAGAAGGAGTTGTGCAAAGTTCCTTCTACAACCATTCTCTGCCTGCATATGTCTGGGGCTAAATCTTTCCAACTCATTTCATTCCTTGGGGAAAAGTTAATTTGTCTGCGTGGTTAACTGTCCAACTTATTTCATGGGTGACTGCCCTGAATGTTCTGGCTGCGCTTGGGAAGCCATTACCGGATTTTTTCACCCCCCCGAAAGCAAGGTGAGATTCCGCCGCGATAGAGCCACCGTTCCAGTAAATCATTCCGGCATCACATTCGTCCCTCATTATGCGGGCTTTCCTAAAGTCATTAGTCAACACTCCAACAGAGAGACCATACTCTGTGTCGTTGTATATTCTTATTGCGTCTTCGATTGTGTCAAAGGGTATGATGGCCACGTGAGGACCAAACACTTCTTCTCTTAGGTAGGGCGCTTCATGCCCTCTCCATTCAGACTTGTAGACTGTTGGAGTGCAATAAAAAGCTTTATCGTTTACTGTCTCATATTCTGGCTCCAATAGGACTTCCGCTTTTGGGTCTGACAAAACCATGTCGTTATATTTTTTTATCTTATTAAAACCTTGTTCGTTAATGATTGGACCATAATAGATGTCTTCATTCGGCACAAGCTCTTCCCAAACCATGCCGTCGGGGCAACCAGAGGTGCCAAGATTAGACCTGAGTGGGTTTCCTGTTTTTAATTTGGAAGCTTCCTCTGCGAACGCCTTGGCGAACTGGTCATAGATGGTTCTTTGGACAATCATTCTTCCAGAGGAAACGCAGCGTTGTCCGGACAACTTAAAAGCGCTAGCCACTGCTGCTTCCATGCCCAATTTAAATTCAACGTCGTCAAAGATGATGCAGGCAGACTTGCTCCCTAATTCACAGGAGGTAGTTTTATGCCAAGACTCTGCAGCCACTTTACGAATGTGTTGCCCGACGTCGGCACTGCCAGTAAAGCAAATATGATCGACATCATCATGAACCAAAAGATCGCCAGCACCGCCGTCGCCATGCACCAAATTAACGACGCCGCGTGGGATACCAGCGTCCGCATAAATTTGGACAGCCATTTGAGTTGACATCGGAGCATCTTCACTTGGTTTAATTACTATGGTATTTCCTTCAACTAGCGCTGGGGCTGCGTTCCAAAACATACCAATTGCCAGCGGAAAATTAAAAGGCGTTACAATAGCTATTACACCTTTGGGCTTGCGAAGCATATAAGAATCTTTATCTTCTATCTCTGAGGCTACCGCTTCCCCGTGGGAATAGCGGCCAGACCCAAAAGCAAATTGCGCCATGTGCAGGGCTTCGTTAACCTCTGCGATAGATTCGTTGTAGTTTTTTCCGGTCTCCAACGAGATCACCTTAGCTAGCTTTTCTTTTCTTTCTTCGATCAGTTGAGCTACTTTGTTCATGTAGTCTGAACGCACGAACCTGCTGACTTTCCTCCATTTTTTAAAAGCTTTCCTTGCTGAGAGAACAGCTTTACTCACTTCGCTCGGTCCGCTATTCGGGTACGCTCCTTGAGCTTTTCCTGTTGCAGGATTAATCTTAGTGTACATTTCTGAAGTAGCTCTCCATTCTCCGTTTATGTAATTTCTCCCTTCAAAGTCTCTCATATCATTATTATCCTTTAGTGCTTTCCATGAGCTCTTTAACGCTGCCTTTACAAAATCCCGCGCCTTCTCTATTAATAAATTCATATATTACTCCCGTTAGCTCAGAGGGCTTTGTGAAAACCTGAGTTAGGCTTGGGTCTTCGCAAGTGATTGGCTTCTCTGAGTAAAATTCAGCATACCTTTTTTTCTTCCACTCGTCCATAACAGTCTTCACGTCTTCTACTTGGTAGGCTATGTGGTGTATTCCTCCTACATTGCCCCTTTCTTTTACCCAGTCTCCGACAATTGAGCCCTCTGTCCCGTCACTCACAAAAATTTCTGGAGGCGCATGAAACTCGCAATGAACGCTGTATACTGGGTCTACTGGTCCCGCTAAATGTGTTCCCATCAACGCCTTATAGGACCAGCTGTCTGTATCTGGATGCCTTGTCTCTGGTGGCTCTAACGCTAGGCAGTCAGCCCCGCTACCGTCATCAAATTCAATTCGGAATTCGGTTCCGAGAGCGTAGCCGAAAGCCTCTCTGAAGAAGGTGGCGGTTTTATATCTGTTATTTACTCTGTAGGCAATGTGGTCTAGTCTCATTTCTTATCTCCCCCACGAATCCATTGCCACAATATAGCTATTCCGATAGAAGCTAGCATCCACTTTATTGACTGTAGAGTCTCGGCTTGTTGTTTTAGTAACTCTAAAACTAATTGAAATTTATCTTCAGACACCGGTCGAGCCCTTCTTTTCCCTTTCCGGCTCAGAAGCGATAACGCTGACCTTGTTTGCGTTTAATAGGAAAGACTTAAAAAACCCCCTGTAATCAGAAAACATTTCCCTCGTCTCCTCTTCTATCTCCTTCCTTTTTAAAAGCTGTTCAATTATCTTATCTGCCATTTTAACTGGAGCCTTATCTTCGGTTTCCATTCCTATCTTATGGAGGCTTCTCGCTACCAAGTCTCCAACCCACCAGCCGGTATCGTGGTATTTATTATACTCAACGAAGTAAGTGTCTTCAGGGTATGGGCACTTGATGTCTAATAATTTTTTCCCTAACTTCGCTGCCATAGAATACTCTCCGATTTCGAAAAGAGACCGGACAGCCTCGAAGAGGGACTCGGATCTCTTGGGGTTTAGTGAGTAAGACTTAATCCAGTCTTTAATCGCTAGCCGCTTGTCTCCAGCGAACTTGTGAAGGTACCCCCTTTCTTTAAGGACGTACCAGTCTTCCCCGAAGTTCTCCATGTACTTAGTCCAGTAAAAGATTCCCCTTTTGTTAAACTCTATGGCGTTTTCGCGACCATACGGGAATAGGTCACAGTGATATTCTGAATTTGAATCCATTCCCGCATAATTAAAAGACTGACAAAGATAATAAAGGTGGTACGCTTCTTTTTCCAGCGTGCTTCCGTCGCGTAGTCTTTCAAAAATCTGATTTTCTAACCTCAGAACGTCTTGTATATATTTGATTGGGTTTTCGTAGCTTTTGCCTCCCCCCATAGGTATGTGCACAAAGTCCTGCGGCATCATTCCTACGTCTGGGCTTCTTGTCTCTTCTTTTCCCGCGTCAAGGTGCTTCTTTAGATGTATGGTTTCATGGGCAACGTCTTCAGCCCAAAACCACGGGAGACCCCACTTCCACATCCACATTCTAGCTATGCAGTGGTTGTCCGACTTCATTGTGATGTGCCAAGCTTCTTTTTGCTTTATGATTGACCAATCAAAGTCGTCTTCGACGAGAATCCCCTCGTCCGCATCTACTCTTAAAATGTAGTCGCACCCGTGGTCAGTTTTAGTCAGGAGGTCCCACGAATGCTGTCTATTAATGCCGTGCCCTTTCCAGCCGATCTCGCTATCGTAGAGTTTCCCGGGAATACCCTTTTTATCAAAGAGGTTTTGGATAAGTTCCTTAGTGTTGTCTTTGGAGCCGTTATCAACCAGCACCCAATAGTCGATATAATCCGCGCAACTCTCGAGCATTTTCTCTATGATCGCAGACTCATCTTGTACGTGGGTCCAAAGACAGACCTTCACTTCATTTTGTTTTTTGGCCATAATTTTTTAAGAAGTCAAATACATCTTTAAAGTTTTTCCCCCTTTTCTGTATTACAGTGTCGTTTCCTATCTTATTCTTCTCTAATTTAATTTTCTCTTTTGGCTGGACGTCTATATTTAGGAAGCCAACGTATTTTGACCTCGCTTCTCTTAAGGTTTCTGAGCCCTCTTTTCTTTTAAAAAAGGCTAAAGAATTTAAATAAAAACCTAAATCTAGTTGACTCCAAAACTTTTCGTCGGGATACTCTTCGAATAAATCCTTCCCTATTTTTACTTCCCTCATCCATTCGTTTCTTGATAAATCGTCGGGTATTTTTAAAAGTTGCCAAACCATTAATTGATATTTGTTTTTAACTACGGGCGGCTTGCCCTTTTTGTCAAAAATCAATCTCTTAGGTTGAACCTGTTTTTTCTTCCCCTTCATTGATATCCCATGCTACCATTTTTTTAACTAATTTGTCAAACGAAATTTTAGGTCTCCAGCCTAGCTCTGAGACTGCCTCCGTTGGGTCGCCTAGTAATAAATTAATTTCTGCTGGTCTAAAAAACTTGGCATCAATTTCGACAAGCGGTTTCCCGCTGTCTTTGTGGATAAGTTTTGCGGATTTGGGTAGGGGCACGTATTCTCCAAGCACACCTTCTCCGAGCTCTTGCCACGTTCCCTCTATCTTGGCGCACATAAACGCGGCATTAACAAAGTCTGCAATCGTGTGAGTCTTTCCACTGGCTAACAAAAAATCTTTCGGCTTGTTTCGGTTCATCATTAACCAGATTCCCTCTACGAAATCCTCTGAATCGCTCCAGTCTCTTTTGGCGTTTAGGTTTCCTAGCTTAATAGATTCAAAATCTTTTTTGTTTTTTATAGCCCAGTAAATCCTTGCTACTCCTTTCGTTATTTTTCTCGTTACAAACTCTTCTCCCCTTTTGGTTCCTTCATGATTGAACAGTATGCCGTGTACGGCGTACATGCCATAGGACTCTCTGTAAACTTTTACTATGTGCCTTGCTGCTGCTTTGGCTGCCCCATATGGGCTTCGGGGTTTGATGGGGTGCTTCATGTCTTGCGGGAAATAGTCTACGTCTCCGAATTCTTCGCTGCTACCTGCGCTATAAAATCTACATTGCGGCTTAAACTTTCTAATCGCCTCCAAGCAGTTTATTACTCCCAAGGCGTTGGTGTTGAAGACTTGATGCGGCATGTTCCAAGAGCATCCGACGAAAGAGTTCGCGGCGAAATTAATAAAGAAGTCAGGTTGGATTTCTCTGACTAAATTGTCTAGGCTAGTTGGGTCTGTTAGGTCTCCGTGCACCAACTGAAACTTGTTGTGGTTTATGAAGGCTTTGCAGTTGCTAAAGTTAGGATTTGAAGACCTTCTGACCATGCCGTAGACCTTGTACCCCGGCATTCTTAGAAGAAACTCGCACATGTTTGCTCCGTCTTGACCTGTCACCCCTGTTACCAATACGGTTTTAGAATTTATCATACGCTTCTCACCTCCTTAGCGTTCTTAAACCACTCATAGGTTGAAGATAAGCCTTCTTTTAGGGGGATTTGTGGCTCCCATCCATATTTTTTAAGTCTAGAGATGTCCATAACTTTTCTAAGCGTTCCTTCTGGCTTGTCTATTTCAAATTCGATGTCTCCGCTGTATTTCGTGGTCTCTTTTATGCTCTCCGCTAGTTCGGCTATAGAAATATCTTCTCCATAGCCCGCATTGAAATGGGATATTCCTTCTCCGTACATCTCTTCCGCTTCTACTTTATCTAATACCGTTAGGCAAGCAGAGGCTAAGTCGTCTACGTGTAGGAATTCTCTTTTCGCCCTGCCTGTTCCCCATATCTTTACGGTTTTATAATTGTATACATAAGCCTCATGGAACTTTCTTAAGAGCGCGGGTAGTACATGGGAGTTTTCAGGGTGGAAATTGTCGTTCGGACCATATTGATTGCACGGCATAAGGGATAAAAAATTACAACCATATTGTTTGAAGTATGACTCGCACATCTTAATGCCTGCAATCTTTGCTATGGAGTAGGGCTCATTTGTATATTCTAGGGGAGCTCTTAGCAGGTACTCCTCCTTAATTGGCTGATCAGTAAACTTAGGGTATATGCAAGAACTGCCTAAAAATAACAATTTTTTTACACCATGTTGATAGGCGGAATGGATTACATTATTTTGTATCTGTAGATTGCTGTATATAAAGTCTGCTCTGTACAGATTGTTGGAATGTATTCCTCCGACCTTTGCCGCGCAGTCTATTACTGTCTCTATGTTGTTAGATTTAAAAAAGTCTTCGACGTCTAGCTGTCTCGTTAGGTCAAGCTCTTCCCTGTTGGGTGTGAGTAGATTTTTGTGCCCAGCTTTTTTTAGAGCCCTTGCTATGGCTGAGCCAACCATTCCCCTAGCTCCTGCGATAAAAATGGTAGAATCTTTTGTCATGTTTTTTTAAGTTTAGTTAGGGCTTGTGCTATCACGTCATCCATGTCTAGGTATTTATAGGTCGCTAACCTTCCGATAAAAATCGTATGTTTTTCTCGATTGGCAAGCTCTTTGTATTTTTTATATCTGGAGACGTTGTCTCCGAAAGGCTTTGGGTAAAAGGGAGTGTTTGATTCGTCGTGTTCTTGTGGGTACTCTCTCGATATCACGGTTTCTTCGACGTCTTGTTCGTGCCAGTGAGAGTGGTCCACGCTTCTTGTCGAGTCTTTTTTGTTGCATTCGTTTAGCTGAAAAATGTCTTTCCTTTTGGGCGCGGTTTCTAATTGTATTAATAGCGAGCGATACTCTAGCCACCCGTAGCAGTAGTTAAAATACTCATCTATCTTGCCCGTGTAGATTAATAGGTCGCAGTCGCGCCTTCTCCACTCGCTCGTGTCGCAGCCAAGGTTTACCTTAATTCCATTAAGCATGTTTTGGAACATATGAGTGTATCCTTTCTCCGGCACGCCTTGGTGCTTGTCCGTGTGAAAACACGCACTGAAATCGTCTCTTAGCTTCGGCACTCTGGACGTGATGCTTGTCGGCAACTTCTCCCAAGGAACTCCCCACATTTTTTCGCTATAGTCTTTGAAAATCAGATCTATTATTTCTTCGGGAGTCTTCTTTCCTATTATTTTTTCGGATTCCCTGTTGAACGGTATGGGTATTATGCCCTCTTTGGTGTTCGCTTTTACCCTCAGGCAAACCTTATTGAATTTAGTATATCTATTTAGAAAATCCCAGACTTGATCGTTGTTTGTGTGGAATCCGTGCGGTCCATATTTATGAACGGTGACGCCGTTAATTTTTTCGTCGTAACAGTTTCCGCCGATGTGATTGCGGGACTCAAAAATTTCTACATCATAACCTTTTTCTCTTAAGGTTATCGCTGAGGTCACCCCGGCTAGCCCGCACCCTATTATATTTGCTTTCATCTATGCTTCATGAAGGCTGGTATTCTATCATAGTATTCTCCGAGAATAAATTTGGTATCGCTTGTGACGCTGCTCCCTTTTTCTTTGCGATTTTTGTAATTTGACTTAGTAATTACCCTAAGGTCAAAGCTAAGTCTAGTCTCTCCGGTTTCGTTTAGCTTATTCCCGTGCTCTAAGTTGTTGCCGTCCCAAACGTAGACTTCTCCGTAGTCAGCATTCATGGGGGAGTGGTCGCCTTTGTCTTCTTCGCTCTCTACCCATATTGTGTTTGAGTCATAAGCTTTTGTTATTGGCAGGTATATGTTTACCTCTCCCTCGGGGTGGTTGTACGTTTTATCCTTGTGAAACTCGAAGACTGCTATGTTGTCTGGCTGGTGAATCCTGAAGGTGGGATATTTTTGAAAATATATCTCCTCGTCAAAAATCGGAGCGATGATCTCTTTAATGAAGTGGTCGTATCTTTCTTTTAGTAAGTTATCCTGATCCATCCTGTCGTAGAATTTCCTATGGAGCTCTTGTTTCTGGTCGGAATGCTCTCCCTTTGATGAGGTGAGAACTCCCTCGAACTCGTGGTCTCCGTGTAGATTTTCTAAATTAGAAATTTTTAGATATTCTTCGGTAATCTTTCTGAACGGATACTTGTTCGTGTTATAGGAATATTTTTCCATAGTTATTTATATTAAATTAAATTTACTAAAGTCGCAAGGTTAGATTTTGGTTAGCAGTCCGAACCCGTTATACAGATTGATTGGGGCATATTCAAAGCTTTTTCGACTCGCAAAATCTTTGCACACTTTCCCTAGGTGAGGTAGAAATAATACATCATCAACGATAATATATTTGCACTGCATCACGTCTAGGTTTTCTAGGTCCCTGAGTAAGCCTTCGGGACTATGGTCTCCATCAACCACGGCTAGGACATGCTTGCCTGCGTATTTCTCTCTGTTGTCCGCGAAAAACTGATCGCTTGTTTCGTGGTAAAATTCAAAACTGTTTCCATATTTTTCTTTTAAGTATTCTATTCCTTTTTCCCATCTAGGAGGCGTATGTCTCTCTGGGCTTCTAAACGGATCTATGCTAATTAACTTCGCTTCTTCTTGCGCGTCTGGTTTATGACTGTCAACAAAGCCTGTGTAATTTTTGTCAGACTCTTGCGATTCTTCAAGGTGGCGCGTGTTTAATAGCCCGTCGTTTAGCGCTTCCAGTATAAAGCACGCGGACTTGCCCCAGAGGTGACCCGTTTGTATGACGATTTCTGGCTTAATATATTTTATTAATGAGTAGATTAATAGCCCTTGCTCGTCATACATCCACCCGGTGCACTTGGGCGTGCCCGTCGTCTGTTTAAGGGTTTCGATTGTGTCTTTCAGGTTGTCCATATCACTGGGGTGTGTCGTTTGCCTATTTAAAAATCTGGGAAAATTTTTCATCCGTAGCCTCTACAATTTCTTTGCTCGGCTCATGGCCGCTCAGTACCTCTTGGTCTTTCCAGTACCCGTCTTTCGTGAAATTAGATAACCACTTACTCGGGTCTATCAGTTCGTCAGCAAACCCATTGATAACCCTTAACCTCCACTCGTCGCCCCTGTCATCTACGTGGTGGTGTTGTTCTTCTATTGCGTTTATGCTGAAAACCTCAGGTATAAACATGAACTTGCTGGGGTAATATGTCGCCGCAAGCCACTGCTGGTAAGCTGAGCACAGGTCTGATCCGTCGTGCTTTATTGGGAACACTCTTTCGGCGAAGCTTTTTCTCAGCACACTCATGCACGCGTCGTGTTTTTTGACGCACTTAGGCTCTCCCTCTTTGACCATTCCTTCCGAAAGCTCCTCTCCTCCGTTTGAGCCCCATACATTCACTGTGTGCGCGACTGCCGCAATTGGATTCCATTCCTCTAAAAAGTCATAGATCCTGCTTAAAATTTTTTCTTTGTCATGTTTTTTTTCTGGGTAAGTCTTTACCTTAACGTCTTCGTCCATAAATATAAAATATTCATAGTCTTTATTTACGTTCTCGAAGAGAAAGTTTCTTCCCTCCGCCCACCTTAGGGTCTTTTCTCCGGCATCCTTTTTGGTTATGTCCGCAAGCGGGTCTTCGTCTGTGTACCAATTAAAACGGTAATAACCAGAAACGCTGCTGTCATACAGGTCTCTTTTTTCCACAGTAATTCGGTGGTTAACATACTTGCCCTGCTCTAATACGCAAAACTTTTTCATATTTCGTATCCGTTTCTTTTCAGCCAGTCGGAAATTTTATCGTCTTGATTTATCTTTTTTAACTGATCTTCTGTGAAGGCTTCCTTGTATTTGTTTGGCTTCCCGTCTTTCAGGTGGTTTGGGTGAAGCTGAGTGGATTGATCGTGTTGAGTTAGACTGTCGCTTATCCTCTTGGAGTTCTCAAACGAGAGCTTCTCTGCTATCCCCTGACTGTGTCTATCATCTAAGATTAATAAAAAATCACGTATGGACTCTACTAAATTAAAGTTTTTGTTTATGATGTCTTCTTCATATTTAAATATGATTACCTTGCTTGGATTCTCGCGCTCGTAGCTCTTGATGAAGTCGTCATAGTCTATCATCCACTTGATAAATTCTACAACGTTTCTCCCTGCGCCTGTGTGATCTCGAAAGGTTTCAAAGTTTACTTTATCTCTGTAGAAAAAAGAAGCCATTACGTCCCTCATGTCTCGATAGCTGTATACGGAGAGGTCTCTTTCGTTAAATTTTTCCATCCAATCTTGGTGGACTTTCATTGTGCTGTAAATTGAATTGTATCCAGCCTCTTTGAGGAGGCTTTTGATTATTCTATAGATTAGGGTAGACCCGCTCCTGTAATTGCCGCAGCACCATACCATTTTTTCGCCGTCTTCCATGTTATATTATCCTGCGATGATTGAACTTGCGCCAGTTCCAGCTTTTGTTCTTATAGATCTCTTTATACTCAGAGAAGTCGTTATGAAGGTTACGGCTAAACATGTTGTATACTGAGGCTTTCGTGTTTATTTTTTCTATCAAGTAGGTTATTGACGTCTCTAAGACGTGGAATTCGCTAGCGTTTTCTAGGACCTTGCACCAATCAAATAGCGTGAACCCATTTTCAAATGAGCTATCTATTTGTTTTCCTATTTTCGAATCGACAGGCACATCCCACCGGCTGAAGTCATGAGGCGGCGTTCCTATGTTTCGGTTTACAAATATGTATTCTTCATTATCCTTTAGACCCAGTACGTCGTAGTAAAGCCTGTTTTCCTTCTCTGTGTTTCTTTTAAAATTAAACCAATCCGCCCAGTCAGAATAATCTAAACCAACTAAGGCGAACTTCCTGAACATAACCGGGATCTCTTCTGGCGTTGACAGATGATTTGTGGGAACCACTATGATCTCATCTGGTGAGCCTTCTTTCCATCGAAATATTTTATCTTTACCGCAGGATTCGTAAAGGTCTTTATGCTCAAAGTCATCCTCGATACAGGGGTATTCGAAGTTGGTCATGTATTCTTTTATACTTTTGTATACTGGAACCACCGGCCAGATTACCCTGTATCCAAGGTGGCGAAAGTGGTAAGCTATTTTTTGAGTAAAAAATATGTCCCCTATTCCTTGGGGCTGCTTTATCAAGCACGTTTTCATTACTTAGTGCGACATCCTCCACGCGGTTCTATAACCATCAAGGAAAACATTTTCGAATTGCTTCATAACTATTTCCGCGCGGAACCCATCATAGGCGTTCCAGTCCCCGTCTTCGAAGTCTCCCTTCTTCATTGATCTTAAAATCTCTAGAATAGATTCATAGCTGTTATAGTAGATCCCTTTCTCTTTGAGCATATGTAAGTGTGCTTGGTCGTTTCCTCCCCACCCAGTTATTACGGGCTTATTTTTTAGAGAGAATTCTGCAATCGCCATTCCAAAAGACTCGCCCATAAATCTCGCGTGAATCATCGCGTCGCAAGTGTTTATGAATTCGGTTTTGTAAACCTCATCGGCTGTTGCCGGCAGATATTTGACACGTTCATGCTCTAGGAAGTTGTTGGTGTTTAGAAAAATAAAATAGACATCTTCTCTTTCGTCTAAAACTTTCTTGATAGCCTCATGAACGAAGGGGACATCGAACTGGTCTGGTCCGCCTGTCCTCCCAAAAACGGTTGCGTTCTCTGGGATTTCCAACTTCTCTCTTAGGTCTGTTTCGACGTCTGGTACTTCGACTATGTAGGGCACAAACTTTTCTTTTCCCTCGGTGACTTTTAGGCTAAGCCATTCGGAAATATACGCATATACATCTCCGTGGGGCTCGTGGTTTTGAAAGACTGCGTGCACGCAGGTTTTCGTCTTCTCTGAGACCTTGCCGTCAAACTCTCCGCCTTTTTGCATGTATAGAACATCGACCTTTTCTTGATCTAATATGTCTTGGACCTCTTCCCATTTGTCATATCGAAATACTTTAAAGCGCTTTTCAAACTTCTCAGCAGCGAGCGGGTGCTCGAATCTTGAGGTGGTGGGTCCAGCAATGTATATAGACTCGTTGTCTAGCATCGTCTCGTTGTAGTGGGCGTATCTGTAGGTTGCAAGCTCAGTGCCCCTTACGTTAATTTCGTTAGTGTGGAATGCTACTTTCATCTTAGTGAGGAATTGCTGATTTATAAAAGCCGTTTTGGCTGCCTTGAATTGTTATCCCCGGCTCCCACCAGTAGGTTTTTATATCTAGTTTTTTAAATACATAGGCTAACTCAAAGTCAATAGGCAAGTCTATGGGTAAAAGGTCTTCCATCTCCATTATCTTTTTTACGACACTCTTTTTAATTATGTAAGAATCTAGGCACTTTGTGGCTGGGTGGTCTTTTAGGTGGGCGACCTTGCCTTGCTCCTTGATCGGTATGCGCAGGTTTGCTCCGGTTCCGATCATTATTGTATCCCAGTCTTTGGGGGTCTCTTTTAGGTTCGTGTTAAATAGCTCTGCGAATTCTGTAGCGAAAAAGACGTCGTCTTCTAATACTAAAAAGTTCTCACCGTCTTCCTTTAAGATCTCTTGAAAAATAGTATAGTGCTTAAGTGCTACTGATCTTTCTTGGGGGGATAGCCTTCTCGCTGTGTCGTGCACTTTCGGGTATGCGTAGCTTATTTTTTCTGTCCATTTTTCCGCATTAGTTCTCCAAAAATTATCGGGGTACGTCTCGGTCTCGACCCACTGAACGATATCTATTCCGTTGCGCTCAAAATACTGAGTTAAAAATTCCTTCCTTGGCTTAAGCGGCGTATAGTGTGCGACGAAAACTTTTTCTACGTTTAATTTCATGTCAATTTTTCCATTAAAAAAATAAATAAATTATGTTCTGTGTAGTATTTCCTTTTCGATTCTAATACATACTTGTGGTACGGCTCTGCGGGAAAGCTAATATGCTTTTCTAGTTCTCCTATGACGTCCTCTCTTTCTGGGAAAAAAATCGCAAAAGATCTAGAGTCATAAGCTTCATGAGCCGTGCTACAACCATAGTAAATTGGAACGCAGTTGTTTAAAAAGCAATCAAATAATTTCTCAGATAGATAGTATTTTTCGCGAGCGTTGTCTATTGCTATGCTGTATTTATAGTCTCTTAGACCGTCCACCTTTAGCGCTGGCGCTCCTTTGTATCTAGAGTCCTGTATGTCCCATCCCCTGCCGTAGATGTCACAGTTCAGGTCTGACTCTAATATTTTTTTAAGTAGTTTTTCTTTTATGAGGTAGTTAGAGTCTGGGTGCTGCGGGGCTCCGGCTAGCGCGTAATGATTCGCTACAAAAAAAGACAATTTCTTCTTGTAGAATTTGTTGTCTACTTTTGGGTGAAAATCTATGTTGCTTAAGTACTCCGTGGGACTCGGTCCATTTACAAAGTGCGACTGCTGGTCATTTCTGGAGTCTTCGTTAAACATGAATGGGTGTCTGTGTACTACGTTGCTTCCCTTAACGGTTTCATCTGGGGTAACCACTAATTTGCACATGGTCGCTAGGCTTCCCCTTGAGTTGAGGCTCCAGCTTGCTTCCATTCCTACTAAAATATTTTTTTCTTTTGCCGTGGTTAGCATCTCTTCTCCGTGACATAGTGTTACTAGATAATCGAAGTCGTCGCCTGCGGTAAGCTCAAAACATTCTGGGGGTACTCCCCAGTTGTGGATCATCCTTTTGTTGGTGGCTTCTGGGCTTGACCAAAAGCACGTGAACTTCAGTTTGATTTTGCTACTCATTTAGTTTTTTATCGTTTCTAGGTTTTCAAAGTGAGCGTCTTGAAGCCTTTCTAGATCCTTGAGCGTCTTCAGTCCTGTCTCTTGGGTCACCATTTTTTCATAAAGAGCCGTGTCGTCTGTCCATTCTCTGCCCGTCCAAAATTCAAAGCCGCATATATCTTTCTTGTAGAGCGAGCAGTCTCCGTAGCTTAGACCCATGTATACGTAATTATTATTTTCTTTGGCGTTTTCAATTTCAACATGGAGGGAGTAGATCCCTAGCCCCAGCCTCGGCTCAGCATAGTCCCAGCAAAATTGGCTAATTACCTTGGCTTTATCGTAAATGTGGTGGCAGCTAAACGCTACGATTTCGTTACTCCTTAGATAAAAAATTATCTCTCTATTACTTGCTCTTTTAAATACGTAGTCATAGAAATATTCTTCGTCCTTTTCCGAAAGCTCCCTGCTGAACTTGTGTTTGATGTAGGCTTTGCATATCTCTCCCATCCTCTCTTCTTCTGCGCTCGTTACATCTTGCACTCTTTTACTGTAATAGGTCACCTTGTTTTTGCTTTTAGACTTTTTTCTAACAGACTTCCTCCATTGAAATTTCTCTAAATTAATCCTCGTCTGCCTGCCTTGGAACCATATGTTCTTGTGGTCGCTCCAGTATTTAGATAGCTCTATTGAATCAAAAACGGGTATGAATCCGGACTCTAGAGCTTCATTCTCCTCTCCGTGCTCTATCTCTGCGTAGCTCAGGCTATAGTATAAGTCGTGATGATCTGCAAAATCTCCAAAGATATGAGAATAGAAAAATTTCATTTAGATTTTGGTCCAATCCCTTTGGGCTTGTTTGGCTTAAACTCGTAGGAGTGGCTAGAGTCTGTGTCTTCTGTCACCCACTTCTCGCTGCCTTCTGCAGTCCATATGTGCGTATTAAACTTTCTGTCTAGAATTTGTTCTCCTTGCTTAACTGAGAATGCGGGCTCGTGAACGATTACTCTGTTGTTCGGCTGTATTGCGTAGTTACCGTTGTCTAGCTCTATGACGTGCCCACACTTATGGTGTCCGGGGTCTTCTGATATGGATGAGTTCGTATATTGTTCGTCTGCTTCTGCCCAGTCAAGCGTGAATAGGTACCTGCCGGTGTATTTATTTTTTCTTCTGCTGGTGAATGACATTTTTTTATTTTTAAGCCAAGGGAATTGAGTTACGCTTACGTGATAGCTATAGCTATCCCACAGCACTAGCTCGTCTAGCTCTTGCTCTTCTGATTCCTCTTTCCAACAGAAGGCATGTATCGGCATGCGCCACCATAAACCTCCGTCTTCGTTTACGAAATGAAACAGCGGCGCGTAGCCCGGAATGCTTGATACCCCAAATATTAACGCTGGGTACTTCTTTTCAAAAGAGTCTTCTTGGTTCCTCAAGAAATTTCCCCTAACGTAGGCGGTTATTACTGGTACTGGAGTATTAAGGTAAGCCATATCATTCTGTCCATTCGCTTATTTCTTCTTTAGCTTTTTTAAAATCTTCACTATAATTGAAGCATAGCTCCTCTCCTTTTTCAATTTTTTTAACAGTGACGTATGCTCCTTCTGGATATAAAAACTTCACGTTTGGTTCCTCTGAGTGATTTAATAAATAAATACAGCCCCCTTCTATGTCTCTAGGCATGTTTGAGCAAACAGCCACGCTCCCTTCCGTTTCCTCGCAAAAATCATAGACTAATTTTTTGACTCCTTCATCTAGGTCCTCGATCTCTTCCTTTGGGTAAGAGTACCACCTTTCCCACGGCACAAATACCTCATAAGCGCTAGAAAAGTAAGCCTCGAAAAGCTTGGTTTCCTTGGGGATATCCTTTATAGCAAACACCCCCACTCCCTCTATTTTTGAGGGCTTTATTCTACATAAGAGCTTGTCACCTAAAAAGTCCAGAAAAAGTTGCTTGTTCATTTTGTAATCCGATTTTTAATAGATAATTGTCTAGTAGTATATGGTCTACATTGAAGTTATTCCATATTTTTTTGTATAGTTCTGGGGTTAGTTCTAGATCCTTGAAGTCTTTCCAGTCGTCTATTATAAGGAACGGATAGTCTCTGTAATATTTTAAGTTTAAACTACGGGTTACGATTGGAATAGTCCTCATGTAGAAACACTCCCAGTGCTTATGACAGTCTATGCCGTTGCCGTTTGGAGATAGAGCGAAGAAGCTTTCCCCCATGTCTCTCAGGTAGCTCGGGAAGCTCTCCCTTCCTGCCATTTGTAGTCCGGTTTCCTGTAGGCATTTTTGCCTCTCGGGTGGATTTGTTCCTATATCGAAATTGACATATACAAATCTTTTTTTGTTTTTCCAGTGCTCCGCGTCTATGGCTAGGTCCATTGTTCTTTCGTTGCCGTGAGCCCATTTAGGGTTAGCTAGACCTATGGGTATGGATCGAAGCTTGGGGTGGTCGGCGCTTATGTTTTGTCCGTACCATTCTTCTACCAAGGGGTTGTCTAGATATTTCAAAAATCTATGGTCAATCGCCTCGTCGGAGTTGTGTGTAATTATTTTAAATGGAAAATCTAAATGTATATACTCAAAAAAAGTAGCGATGTACTCAGTCTTAATGAAGACATAATTGTTCTCTAGGTCCTTTCTAACCTTAAAGTCAAAGTGGGGTTCTCTGGCGGATGAATAATGTCCGCTAGAATACTTGCAAATATTCTTAAACGCATTGCCGCTTAGGTATTTGTACCCCATCTTTATTTATTCTTCCAGAAGTCGTATATTTTTTCTTCGACTTCATACTCGTCCCAAGACTGCCTTGGTCTATCAGGTTGAACCTGTGCCCACTTCCACATGTCTCTTAAGCCCTTCTCGAGCGGGGTATTGTTCTTGTAGTTCAGTAGCCTTACTGACTTCTCGAAAGAAGCCCACGCGTTTTTAACTTCGTGCCTTTTTTCATGGTACCTTACGTCTCCGCTCTCAATAACTTTCATGAGTATTTTCGACGCTTGGTTGATGGTGTATTCTTTTGTTCCTCCTAGGTTAATGATTTCCTTTGAGCACCCCGGGGAAACCGCCGCGGTCCATAGGCAATGCAACGAATCATCTATACAGCTGAAGGCTCTTTTCTGCTCTCCGTCTCCGAAGATGCTGAATGGTTGTCCGTGTAGGTGTTGGTACATCCAAATTCCCAAAACATTTCTGTACCTGTCCCAGATGTTTTGCTTTTTGCCGTAGACGTTGTGGGGTCTAATTATGCAATAGTCTAATCCGTGCTGTTTGCCGGCGACATTGATGTCCATCTCGCATGCGTATTTCGCTATGCCATATGGATCAATGGGCTCTGGGGTCTGGTGCTCCGAGAAGGAAGTTGTAAGTTGGCCATCTCTGGAGCTCATTCCTGCGTGTCCATATACAGCCATCGTGGAGGTGAAGACTAGTCTCTCTACTTTGTGGTTTATACAGTTATTTATTATATTAGCTGTAGCTACCGTGTTGTTAAGGTAGTTGTATTTCCTCATGAAGGGGCTAAGTCCCTCAGCCGCATAAGCTGCAAAATGAAAAACGTAAGCGATGTTGTGCTTCTCGAGGATATCTGAAACTGAATCGTGGATTAGGTTACGCTTATAAAACTTAACTCTTTCGTCTACGTTGCTTTCGTATCCTCCGCTTAGATCGTCTACCCCGACGACGCCGATCTCTGGTCTGTTCTTTAAGATCCAATCGGCAAAGTTAGCTCCAATCAGTCCCGCTACGCCAGTAATCAGTACTTCTTTTTTCATATGTTTTTTTTATTTTCCCAGTAAAACTTTTCGTACGGGTACTGTTGCTTGCAGGGATCCTTTTCCTCAACCCTTGTTCCGTACTTAGATAGTTTTAGTATGCCCCTTGGTGGAGATTCAGGACTTGGTTTATATTTTACTTCGTGCATTACTTCCCTGTTGATGTGGAAATATTTGTGGTTTATGAGTCTGGCTTTTTTTTGCGCGAGCGTGGAGTCGGCCGTTTGTTTCGTGCGGTTTATGATCCCTTTCATTATCAGGTAGTCCGGAAACTGGTCCAGCCCCCTGCTCTTTAGCATCCTCCACTCAAAGTCTCCGTCTTCTGACCCTACGCCCAGCAGTCTTTCGTCAAACCAGTGATTCTCGTAAACCTCTTCCCTGTTCAGAAAAACGTGGCTCCAGCTTGAGTTTATTTTAAAAGATTTCAATGGCATTTTTTCTTGTCGCTCAATTGAGGCTTCAAGAATCGGCCAGAACTCTTCAGTTAGATAAACGTCATCATTTAATAACAGGATATTCTCCGTCGGACAGTTGAGGATAGTGTTATTCCACATCTTCGCTAAAGACCTGTGGTCTGTGAAAAACATCGGGAATATTCTTTTGTGACTAGCGCAGAAAGACAACATTTTTTGCCTGTAGGTCTCGTCGAACTCTTTCTTGCAGTCGCCGTTCACAGCAACGACGATATCAATGTCGGGCTTGAGCTCTTTAATTGAGTCAACTAAGGGCTCGAAGAATGCGTGAAAGCGCTTGCTGTATGTTACTATGCCTATGGAGTATTTCATTTGTTAGCTTGAGGATAATTTGATCCTAGAGTAAACGTAGTCCCTGCGATCTTTCATGTAGTCTATCAGTTCTTTCCCTTTAATATCGTCGAACCATTTTTCGTGTGTCGCGCCGACCATGTTGCTGGTGATTACTTTTACGTTCATCATTCTAGCTTCTGCGACAGCCCTACAGAGGGTTTCTGGGGTTAACGGGTAGAACATAAGCGCTGCGTTCAAGCCAAGCTTACGAAGGAATTGGTGGTAATCGTCGTCGTGTATCAGGTCGTAGTTGAATTGTTTTTCTATGCAAATTTTTATAGCTTCCGGCACCCCTTTCTGCCAGTAGTGAGACTTTATTACAGAGCACATCTGCTTTTTTTCTTTTACCTTTTCCATCTCTTCTAGAACCTCAAAGTCTTCATCTGACCAAAGGTTACCGGAGACGTTTACGGTAGAGTCTTCCACGTCTAGGTTCAGGTTGTATATCTTTTGCTGCAGGGAGCTCTGGCACATAATGACTACCGCTTTTTCGTGGAAGTCTTTATTAATTATGTCGACTTCCGGCACCTTGAAGTCGTCGTAAGCAGCGGGGTTTGTGTGCTTCACGAACTTGTAGTCGTGAGCATAGATAAGATACTTAAGGCTTGATAGCTTCTCTCTGGCTTCTGTAGATAGGTGAAAAAAGTTTGAGACTATGAAGAAGGAGTCCTTTTCTTTCTCTAGAAACTCCTCGGTGATGTTTGAGGTTTTGATTTTTTCTATATCTTCGCCCTTATTTTTGAAGACTTTATATATCTCTTCATCATTTAGAGCGGCACCTCCAATAAAATCATCTATAAAAAAATCACTAGCAAGTATATAGCGCATCAATTAGATGCTACCAGTAATGAATGAGCAAGTCAATTTAGTTTTTGAGGCTATCTATCTTCTCTTCTAGCCTGTCAAACCTGTCGTTCATTCTATCTGAGAACATCTTGAAGTCTTCTTTTGAGACATACTTCTCGGGAAGGGAGAGAGCGAGGTCGGTGTATTTTTCTTTGATTTTATCTATGTCGTCGTGATGCTTAATCATTAAGTCGTGGTGTTCAGACTTGATTTCATTAACGTGACCGAGAATCATTTTAAAGACCCATCCACCCATGAGGGTGACAATGCCAACAGATATATTAACTAATATTTGGTAGTCCATCTCTCTTTTAAATACACTTTGTTTCTTAAAGAAGTGTAATTTATTGTATATGTATTTTTATGCATGCCCATACTGCCCGCCGAGCTTAGAGTCTCGCTTATATTCTGAGAAAGTAAAGGAAAGTCAGTGCGGTCATAAAAAAACATTTTTTGGTAAAGACAAAGAATGCAGGGAGGACAACTATGAATGTAAGGTGTCGATGAAGTGCGAGAAATGCGGGGAAGTCTTCAAAATAACCGAAGGCTTTCTGGGCAGGCAGAAAAGGAAAATAAAAGACGGATAATTTTTAATATTTATTACTATTTATTTACTCAAAAAAAAACCCCAGAACTGACTCAGTTCTAGGGGTGAGTGTGGAATTAGGGGGTGCCTACTTCTTTTTCTTGGTCGTTTCCGTTACGGCTGATTCAGCCTTAACGAATGGAACGGTGACACTGACTCCCGTTGTGGAAGCTGATGCACCTAGGTAGCCATCTTTATTGGCGTTAGGTCCAATTGTCATTGTACTCGAACAACCTGACGCCGCGAAAAGCAGCGTCCCTACAGTTAGTGTTACTAGTGTTTTCATGTCTATTCTCAAAAATCGTCTACCAAGGAGCCGGACTGCTGGTAGTCCTTAACCTTTCTTTCAAAAAAGTTCGTCATAGCGCGGGTGTCCACGACCTCGGATAGCCAAGGGAATGGATTCTCGTCGCTTTCAAAGCGAAAGTCAATCCCAATTCCCTCAAGCCTTCTGTTACCTATGAATTGCATATAGTTTATAAACATGTCAGCGTTCAACCCGAGTATGCCCCTAGGGAGCACGTCGTGAGCGTAGGAGATTTCCAACTCTACTGCCTTTTTGATGTGTTTAACAGTTTCTTCTTCGAATTTTTTCGTCCATATGGACGGATGCTGTTCCTTGATTGAGTTGATTAAATATGTTCCGAACTGTATGTGAAGGCTTTCATCTCTTAACGTGTATCTAATTTGGTCAGACAGCCCGGGAAGCTTGTTCTGCCTGCCTAGAGCTAGCAGCATGGCGAAGCCGCTAAAGAAAAATATCCCCTCACAAACTATGTAGTAGGTGACGAGGTTTCTTAAGAATTCTTTTTTGCCTTCGGCGGTTCTCGTGGTAAAGTCTTGCTTGCTAACGTCCGCTGTTATTTCTATCAAAAAATCATCTTTAGCTTTGATTGAGGGCACGTTGAGGTAGGCTTCGTAAACGTCGCTAACCTTTAGCGAGAAGGAGTCGCAGCAGGTGACAACTGTCCAGTTATGTAACGATTCCTCGTATGCCTGTCTTAAAATATACTGTCTACACTCTGGGTCTGTCACCCACCTCGCCACGGTAAGCAGCAAGTTGTTTCCCACTAAAGACTCGCTTCCAGCAAAAAAGCCTAGGCATCTTTTTACTAGTAGTTTTTCGTCGGGCGTTAGTGAGCCATTTTTCCACTGGTCTACATCGTCGTTCATGTTCACCTCTGATGGCGACCAATTGTTTGCCACGCCTTTTAGGAACAGGTCCCAAACAAAGGGGTGCTTGTGGGGCAGGATTTGGTTTACTCCCGCTATTTCTTCTCCGAGTATTAATCCGTCTTTCATTATTGGCAGCTTTCACATGTGGGGTCTAAGATTGAGCAGGCTTCTGCATCGTTCGGTTCGGTGGATTTCTCAATTTCGCTTGCGCTTTTGTTTCTTAAGTAGTACGTGCTTTTAAGTCCTCTGTTTTTAGCATGGATATATAAATCATTCAAGTACTTTAACGAGCTAGCGTTATTAAATAGGTTCAACGATTGCCCCATGTCAATCCACTTTTGCCTGACCGAGGCACAATCTATTAATTTAAATTGGTCTTGGTCAAAGGCGGTCCTGTACCTATCTTTTAGTTCTTGCGGGAGGTCTAGCTTGCTTACGTCTCCGTCTACAGCCTTTAACGCCTCGCTTAGACCTGTGTTCCAAAGCCCCATCTGCCTACATTCGTCCACAAACCACTCGCTAGTTATAAAAAGATTCCCCGATTTATTTTCGTAGACGAAAAAAGTAGAAAAATCGGGCTCAATAGAAGGAGAGCAACCTTGAATGTAAGATATAGTAGCAGTAGGAGCAATAGCCATAGTGTTACTATTACGCATGCCGCTGTCTCGTATGTGGCTTCTAACGTTTTTCCAATCCAGTTCGGGCGCATACTTTTTTCCCCTATGGAGGATAGGCTTAGAATCTAAATAGTCCATAAGATATTTATACGAATCAATTGGTAGAATGTTTTCAGACCACAGCGAGCCTTCGTATGTTTCGTATTTTCCGCGTTCTTTAGCTAACTTGCTAGAGTTTAGCAGACAGTGGTACGATATGAATTCATATAGTTCGTCTGAGAACTTAACTGCTTCGTCAGAAGAGTAGTCTATTTTATAAGAGTGAAGGACGTCAGCCCAGCCCATAGAGCCAGCGCCGACCGGTCTGTGAAGCATGTTGGCTTTTTCAGCTTCTTTAGTGGGGTAGAAGTTCAAATCAATTACGTTGTCTAGCATCCGCATTTGAGTTGAAATCGTTTTGGCCAGCAGTTTAAAGTCTAGCTTGCCGTTGTCTTTAATGTGTTCCTTCAGGTTGACGGAGCTTAGGTTACACACCGCTGTCTCTCCAATCTCTGATTTCTCGCCCCCCTCAAACCGCGATGGCTTAGTGTGCAGGAATATCTCTGTGCATAGGTTCGAGCTATGAATTACTCCTTCATGACTGTTTGAGTATCTGATGTTCGCGTTATCTTTGAATGTAATCCAAGGGTGTCCCGTTTCGAACAGCGACCTTAACATTTTCTTCCACAATTTCTTGGCTTTTATGATTCTAAAATTGGTAATTTCTCCATTGTCCGCTTTGCGGCAATACTCTTTGTATTTTTTTTCAAACTCTTTCCCGTATAATTCGTGAAGACCTTTTGCATCTGAGGGAGAAAAGAGGTACCAGTCTTCATTTCTTTCGGCGCAGGCGAGGAAGAAGTTAGGGACCCAGTTCGCCGTGTTTAGGTCGTGACACCTTCGGCGTTCATCTCCGGTGTTTTTCTTTAGTTCTAAAAACTCTTCGATATCCAAGTGCCAAGTTTCAATATACGCACAGCCCGCGCCGGGTCTCTTACCTCCTTGATTAACAGCCACTAATAGGTCGTTATAGATTTTAAGCCAAGGCACCAGACCGCTAGAGGTTCCATTGGTGCCCTTGATGTGAGAACCGGCAGACCTGAAGTTCGTAACGTCAAAGCCTAATCCCCCAGCATATTTAGATTTCCTAGCCTCTTGCCACGCCCCCTCGAAGATACCATCGATACTATCTTCAAAAGTATTAAGATAACAAGAGCTAAGCTGACTACGAACGCTCCCACTATTAAAAAGGGTAGGCGAAGAGCAGCACAGTCGAAACGACGAAAGCACTTCATAAAATTCTATAGCCTTTTCTTCTTTGTTCTCTTCGTCCAGAGCCAGCCCCATTGCGACCCTCATCCATAGGGACTGGGGGGATTCAAGCCTGCGGTCACCAATTTTGTGCAGGTATCTGTCATATAAAATTTGCAGACCTAGATATTTAAACTTGGAGTCTCTGTCTATCTGAAGGACTCCTGCTAGTTTTTTTAGGTCATATTCTAAAAGCTTTTCAGATAGTATACCCTCGTTAACCAAGAGCTTTATGTTTTTGATAAAAGATAACTTGTACTGATGAGCGAATGCGTCTTTATCAACACTGCTGCCGAAAACCTCTTTATGTATGTTGCCCGTTAAGAGTCTCGCCGCGACCCTTGAATAGTTCGGCTCTTTGTCCATCTTGGTTCTGGCGGACATAATTAGAGCCTTATCTATCTCTTTCGTGGGAATTTTGTCATACAGCTGGACGTTCGCGTCTATTACGACTTCGCTAGCCGACACGTTTTCTAGCCCGTGACATGCACGCTGCACGCATAGGTTGATTTTGTTGATGTCCAGCTTGGCAATTCTGCCGTTCCTCTTCTTGACTGTAAGTTTTGAATAGTCCATGTAGTTTAAATTTCTCTGCCCCCCGGGGGAATGATTGATTTGTCTTCTTCTAATTTCATCAGGTGAGCTTTTGTGTAGAGTATTTTGTGCTCTTTGTGATGGTCTGACGGGTAGTAGTCTAATATTCTGTTAAGTTGAAATTTTACTGGAGAGTTAATAAATTGAGCCTGTTGTTCTTTTGTGTAGTACCAAAAGCTATTGCTGTTCCAGAAAGAGACGTGCGTTGGGTCCTGAAACGCGCCTCTTCCGTCTGTGCTGGGAACTTCAATCAGAGCCCAGCCGTAGGGAGCTAGGCATCTGTATATTTCTTTCATGGTCTGAATGGGGTCCTTGAGGTGTTCTAGCGAGTCCTGCATTCTTATGACTCCCACGCTGTTGTCCTCAAACGGCCAAGGGGCTTCGTCTAGATTGCAAACGATGTCCACTTCTGGGTAGTCGTACGCGTCTACGCCAAGCCATCCTTCTTTTTTGAATCTGTGACAGCATAGGTCCAGCTTTTTTAGATTGTTTATGTCACTCCATTTGGCTGCCAAGTCTTCAATGTATTTATCGTGAAGCGCTCGCGTCAGGTCTTGAATCTTTGCATTTTTTTCTCCGTAGCAAGTATTTTGCCCTTCATTTACATGGTATCTATACAGGGCTTTGTCTATGAGCTTGACCTTCCCGTGTATATAGGTCCTGCACAGGATATCGTGGTCGTCACAAACATCTAGGTTTTCGTCGTGTCCCCCAATTTTATTGTAGAAGCTTCTTCTCCAAGCCCTTATGTGGTTCGGGGCATACCATATGTAGCCGAAGCTTGCTGGTTGGGGCTCGAAGCATAGGGTGATATTCCTGCCTGTCTCTTCGTCTTTTCTGTATTTCCACCCCCAGTATGGGTTGTAGGGAGTCTCGGTTTTTTCTCCTCGGTATTGGTAGCAATGGGTGTGTGCGAAGTCTACTGATTCGTCGGAGAAGGCTTTGTCCAACTCTTCTAGGCAGGTTGGCTCTAGTTCGTCGTCGTGGTCAAATTCGGCGACTACTTCTCCTGAAGCTGCCTCGCAACACATTTTCTTTAACCTTCCAATGTATCCAGAGTAATCTCTGAATTGCTTTACTACAGTTTTGCTTGCGACATCTTCCATTCCGTTGTCCTCGAGGAGCTTGCCAACCTCTTTCGCCACTCCCAGTCGGGATTGGGGTTCTGCCGCTTCGCCATTTAGCAAGATTACCCACTCATAATCTTGGTGAGTTTGCTCCTGCAGGCTTTTGCCTGCTCGCACGAGAAAGTCTAGTTTATGACATGGAGTAAAGACTGATATCTTCATTTCGATTTGTCCCTTGGGTGCTTCATCCCTTTTCTTTTCTTAGTGTAGTCTTTAAAAAATTCTTTTTCTACGGGGTCGTGCCCCAAGCTTTTTTTTCTCTTTTCGCTTAGCTCCTTCGACCTGTCCCACAGGTCTCCTAGGTTTTGAGATTTGTTTCTGGTTTTTTCCGCAAAGTCTTTTGGTGAAAAGGGGTCTATTTTAGTGTCTACGTTCGTATTTGGAGCGGTGAAAACTCTGTTCCATTTTACGCCCTCTTCGTCTATATAGGCGTGGAGTTCTTTAATTTTCTGTATGACTTCTATAATTTCTCCGCTTTCGGGATGTTCAAAGATGTATGTAGGCATGCGCATAAGCTAGTCAGTATAGTCTCTGAGCGCAACTTTTTTAATCACGTCTGCGGCGTTTTCGTCTCTATCGTGGGTGGTTCCACACTCCGGGCACTCCCACTTTCTAATGCTAAGGTTCAGTTTCTTTTCCATTTTAAAATCGCAAACTGAACAAGTCATTGTGGTCGGTTCAAACCTGCCAATACTTATGATGGTTTTCCCTTGCCTCTCGGCTTTGTACTCCATGTTCTTTTTAAACTCAAACCACGAGGCGTCGCTAATAGACATAGCTAGGTACTTGTTGGATTGTTGCATGTCTTGAATGGAAAGCGTCTCAAGAGCAACGGCGTTAATCTTGCTGTCTGAGATAATGCCGTGTGACGTTTTGTGGAGGAAGTCGTTTCGACAATTACTAATCTGCTGCCAAATTTTAGCTACTTTAATTTTTTGCTTTTTGTAGTTCTCGCTTCCGAGTTTTTTCCTAGACATCCTGCGCTGTTCTTTTGCTAATTTTTTATGAAGAGCCTTGAAGTGCCTTGGGTTTCCGATCTTCTTTCTGACTCCCTTAACGGCGGACAGTACCGCAAACGTTGTGGTCCCTAGGTCTATGCCTACGGTGTTTTTTTCTCCAAACTTTTTCTTGGCAGGTTCTTTACCCGCTAAGGTCACATTCACTGCTGCGTGGTATTCTCCGCTGGGATTTATGCTGACGGTAATGGTTTTTGTTTTCGCCTTACCCTCTTTGATTGCTTTCTCTAATTCTATGTCCTTTTTGTTTATGGTCAATTTCTTGCGATGAATCTTGACCTTAATGTCGTCAGGGAACTTAGGTAATTGGAGCGTGGAGTTGTCCCAGTTTAGTTTTGCTGTGTCTACGGCGAATGACTTCTTGCCATCTCTTTTACTTTTAAACTTGGGGAAGCCCGGTTTTTCTCCGGCTTTATGCCGCCTGAAAAAGTTCTTGAAAGCGGTGTCTAGGTGAAGCGCCGCTTGGTGGAGTAGCTGAGAGGCGCACTCTTCTAACCAAGGGAATTCTTTTCTCCAGTTTTTTATTTCTCTTTTGGTTTCGAAGACAGACATAATGGACAGGTCGTTGTCTTTTAACCATTTAGAAAACTTGTCCTCTGAGCCTGATTCTTTGTACAGTTTTTTCTTAGCGTCCCAGTCGTTCTTTTTCATCTCCAAGCATTTGTTGTAGATTTCTACTGCGGCATTAAAGCATTGATGTAGAATAGCTTTTTGAGAATCAGTTGGATAGATTCTGAACTTCAGGACTCTTTGTACTTCGTTTTTCATTTAGCAACAAGGTGACGTTTAAATATGTCCCCTCGGAGCCGAAGCTCCGAGAGGACTGATAGGTAATTCTCTGGCTGAGACTCTAATGAGCTACTCATATCTCCGAGAGCGTTACTTCGGACGCGACCCGCCCTAGAGTTCCTTTTGGGGAACTAACCTGAGTCTAAAGAAGTTCTGAAATCCTGTCAACACTATTTTCAATAGAAAATTTCTCTTGTATCTTGAGACCATTTTCGTTGATTGGATTTGATTTATGATTCTCTATTGCCTTTTCGCAGGCGGCAATAAATTCGTCTTCGTGGAAGTCATATATCCTGCCTTGGTTAAATTCTGTACCCTTTTTAAAGAAGATTCCATCGTATGCGTCTATCTTCCCTGACGGCTCAACTAATACCGAGTTCTCTTCGGTCGCCCATTCCTTGTAGGAGTGAGCATTTAAAACTACAGCGTGAGCGCCTAGCCCAATAGAATGAAACTCAGGCAGTCCCCATCCTTCCCCTCCTGACATTGCGATAATTATATCTCCAGAGTTTAGGTAGTCATTGTACAGGACGTTTTGAGGCATGAACCCCAAGAAGTGGATATTGTAATACTTCACATTATCGACAGACCTAGCAAACAGTTCTTTGTTCTGTTCTTCGTTCAAGAACGTATTGTATACAGCGCATTGTAGGAAATACCTGTTGTCGTTTCCAAATCTTTTAGCCCAAGCCCTAATAATCTTCTCGTGGTGCTTTCTCTTTTCGAACTTGCCGCATAAGTTAAAAACTATTCTATCATCGTCAAAATATTTCTTATTGGTGACTCCAAAGTTATACCTATCAAAAGCGAGGGGAACTACATGAGAGTCTACATTAAAGCTCTTAAATATTTCTTTCGAATAATTATTAGTAAAAATTAATTTGTCGCAAGACTTGGCTACGTTTAGTTCTGATTTCGTGGGCTCATCTAGCTCGTAAAATGTAAGCAAATAGTGCTCTCTGCTAAATGACTCCAAGCCTCCGTTGAGGTGCCAAAGTTTCAGGGTAGGGTTAGATCTTTTATGCTCTGAGTAAGACTTTTGGGCTAGGCTAGCTACCCATTCAAAAAATTTTTGGTCTTGGTTTTGAGACGAAAGGTCGATAGTCCCCCCGATGCTAAACAAAGGGGGTTCTATCTTCCTATCGTAAAATCCCCTAAGGAAAGTCGTTGAGACTTGTCCAAAGGAGACTTGGTTAATGGGTAGGTTGAGAGAAAAAGACTTCACAAGGTGTCTTCAAGTGCCTCCCCCGTGTCAGTGGGAGCAGGATTAGCCTGCTTTTCTTCTTGTTTCTGCGGGTCGTCCTTGGACTCGTAGATGCGGTAGTCGGGAGTCCTCTCTCCGTCCTGCTTGTTTCGGTTAGCGAAGATTACGACTTTTGTGCGTTTCTCCACTCCGTGTTCGTCAACCTCTTTAACATGCCCAGCCAAATATTTTTGGCCAGAGTTCTTTGAGGTCCGTTTCCATAGCGCGCCGAGTTCTCGGTTTTGCCACTCCGTTTTCTGTGTGTTAGTAGTGTTTTCACTCATATCTAGCTCGAAGATAAGTTGTTATTAGTGGGCAGTCAAGGCTTTATTTCATAAAATTTACAAAATCATCCAAGCACCTCGATAAACTGTTTTCCATTTGTTCTTGAGAGCCCTTTGCTGTTTCCCATTCCAGTATATAGTCTGCCTGAGACTTTAAGATGGGGTCATGTCTCTTTTCTTCTTCATTTGCTGGGGGCACGTTTACCTTCCCCTCTTTAGTATAATCGAATCTTGTTATATGAACTAGGGTTCCGCCCATCGTGCCTTTTAGCCAGCCGACCTCGTCTTTTTCGTGCGAGCTATATCTGACGTCAGTCACGCAGGGGTAAACAGAGTCATAATTACCTTTTACGCAGTAATAATTATAAATAAATTCTTTAATTTTTGGCTCGAGCTTCTCCACAAAGTACCTACCGTTAGTCATCTTTCTTCTAGTTAGCCCAGCCCCCACTAAAAATGGGCGTACTAAATTTTTTTGTTCTCTAGAGCAGTTCAAGATGTCTACCCCGTATGACTCTAAGACGTGTGCCCTGCACTCCTCTTTAAGCTGGTCGGCCAGAGCAAACTTTTTGCAGTTGATTTTTTTACTTATCAAAGAGTAAAATAAATCTTTTCCCGAGCCGGCTACTCCCGATATACCTATGACTTTAGCCTTCATAATATGACCTTAGTCCCTTCTAGGCTTTCTGTGCGGTTTTTTTCTTTTTCAGATCTCACAAAATCATCCGTGGGAAACTCTAGAGTGTTGTCTTGAATCCACACGTTTAGTGCCCACTTTTCAAAGTTCTTAATAGCTTGGCCGATATGCATCACTCTGGCGTCATATACCCCATCGTTGGTGTAGTTATACCAGACGAGCGCTCGACCTTTCTTTGGTACAACGGCTGTCTTTATGGGCGGGAAGATGGTGGCTCCTCCCTGTTGCTGCAGGTTCGTGACATCACTTAAGTAGATTAATATGGTACAAAGTCTTTTCATCGGGGGGTCTGAGTCGTGGTGGCAGTTAAATTTTTCCTGATTCCTGTAGTGGACCATTTGCAGGTCTTCAAATTCACTATCGCGAAAAAAGAAGTGCCTTTTAATTCCCTTCCCGATGATGCCCTTAACTTTACTCTCTAAATCGGGGGAGCCCGCAAGCAGCGCAGAGCTAGAAGTCCTTTCCTTTCCATAAAACAGTTCTCCATCTGGGCTTGCCATCTTGCTTCTGGTTAGCAGGCGTGCGCCTTCTCGGACTATTAAGTCGGACTCTTCACTAGAAATTAAGTCATCAATTAAACCAATCAGCGGGTCTCGCGAAATGATTTTGACCTCTTCAGAAAAGCCTCTGTGAAAGTTCACTTTACTTGTTAGCTTCGGAGGAAATCATATTCTGTAAGTGAGATACGTTGCCGTGATAAGCATGCCTCCCAATATGGTTTAAATTTATAGTAGTGTCAAGCCAAATCCTGCCCCCGACCTTCTGCCATCTTCTGCAGAACGCGTAATCTTCAGACAGGTATGCGTTGTTGTCTTCCTTGTCGTGCATCGTATCGAAGAAGCTATAGAGATTATCTTTGAGCCTGTTCATCAATTCTTCGTCTTTTATCTGTTCGCCAAGCAGGTATCCCCTCTCTAGGTCCGATGTGTAGTGCAGTTCTGGGAAATTTTCTTTCATTGTCTCAAAGACTCCCCTATTCATCATCATAAATCCCGTACCCGCATCTAGAACCTCCATAACTTCTAGCCCTGAGTCAGCCTTAGCGTCTTCTTCTTTTAAGTTTACGACGTATTCAGGTGGCATGGACTTAAGCGGGTAAGCTCCGACGATAATGTTTTTGTTTTTGGCTATCATCTTCATGATGTCCATAGCTTTGAACTGTATGTCTGCATCAATAAAAATCATATGGGTGCACTCTGAAGCCATGAACGCTGAAACCATGTGGTTTCTTCCTCTCGGGATAAGACTTTCGTTAGCTGCTAAATGAATCTCTGAATTGACCCCGTTAGTCATGCAAACGTAAAGGAGCTCCAAAAGACTGTTTACGTACTCGTAGGCTAGATTACCACCGAAACAAGGTGTCGCCACAAACAGCTTGGTGCCGTCCCTCATCTCGTCGGGGGTTAAGGTTGGGTTGTCAGCATCATTTAAAGATATCATATTTTATATATAGCCTTGGAAGAGCTAGAATCAAGGAGTTTTTTGTCTGCCAGCCTTTTATTTTTCCCTTAGATGGAGGCTTAAGAACATAGGTTCCCTCTCTAAGAATGTACAATTCTTAGTTGCGTCGAAGGCGTTCCCGCTTTAGTCCTTCACTTTCACCCGTTATCCCCGAGTTACTTGCTCACGAGCAACATCCTTCCAGAAGTATTCAATTCGTCTTTGCAACAAGTGATGGGACTTTATTCTTGGTTTTATGTCTGCCAGCCTTTTCCCTTTAGGGGGGATGAAGTCTCTGGTTGATATAAATATCCATCCAATCTCGGACGCCGCGCGCTCCCGAAGTAACGTGAGGTCTTGTGACCTTCTTGATTGGAGCCTTTTTACGGGCTTGAGGTGAACTTATCAGTTTCCGCGCTATAATGTCATCACTCTAACAAAGAACTGGCTTTAGGCTAAGTTCGTTTTGTTTTGGAGTCAATAGTTTTTTAGTCGTCCTCAAGATCAGGCGGCAAGCCCGGGAGTGTAGAAATATCTTCAGACATGGACTGTTCGATTTTGTAGTAGTGCTGCATGATTAGTATGGCGTTCCTAATGTCGGACTCTTTGATGTTTGCGGGGTCACACTGATCCTTGAAGTCGCCTATCTTGTCACAAAAATGATTCAGACACCCCGCGAGCATGTCTGCGGTGTATCCAGTTATTTCTACTTTTTGCTCAGCGGCCGCAGCGAAGTCCTTCTTGAGTACGTAATAGGTTCTTTCATCAACCGGCTGAGAAGCTATGCACCCCATTTGTTCCAGTTCTCTTAGAGCACACAGAATCGCAGCCTTATCCTCTTCGGGACAGTCGGTTACGACCAGTAGCTCTAGCATATTTTTATTGGGCTCAAAGCAATTGTTTTCTTGAAACCAGCAAAAAAGTTTAATATTAGCCTCTAAAACAGTCATGTGATTCATTGTAGCAGAAATATTAAGAAAATCAAAAAAAAGTTTTGACGAAAGTTTAATAAGGCATTATGCTAGAGCTAAGATGAGTACAACCACAACAGAAACCAACCAACCGAAGACCCTAAAGCCGAGAGGGCGCAAGCCCGTCAACGTGAACTGGCCAGACGAAGAGTTCACCGCAGAGGAGGTGACGAGAAGCATGGGAAGCTCGCTCTCTAGAGTATCGGTGCACTCCAAAATCAACAAGGCTGTTGAGGCGGGCGAATTGACCTTGGTCAAAAGAGTTAAACCTAAGATGGGCAGACCTAAGTCGGTTTACGCTAAAAAAACCACTAGCTAATTACCGATGGTAATCGTCGCCGCAATTATATTGTATTTTTTCACGGGACTTTTTGTAAAGTACCCTTGGTCTAAGACTGAAGGCGACCTTGTCGATGAGTACAAGCGGCAGCAAAAACACAGATGGGAATAGGTTGAGCTGGGAGCGGTACGCCCTTAACTTGGCGGCGACAGCTTCAGAAAGAAGCGAGGACCCATTTCAAAAAGTCGGAGCCTGTGCCTTGAACGAAAAGCACATGGTTCTTGCTTTGGGGTATAACGGACTTGCTTCAGGCAAGAACGTCGATGATGAGGGCTTCTGGGATGACAGGGATAGCCGCAGGGTCTACATGATTCACGCAGAGGCGAACTGTTTATCCCTGTGCTCTAGAGGAGAAGTTGACACCTTGGCATCAACTCTTTTACCTTGTTCTTCCTGCGCGACAATGATAGCTGCTTACGGAGTAAGTAAAGTGGTGTACGCAGAAGAGTACCGCAGAGACACGCTCGCAAAATCAATTTTTGACTTCTATAATATAGAATTAATTAAGATAGGTTAAAGACACGAGACGACCCCGCACGATGAATATTAAAATTAAAAAAATGTTTCCGGAAGCGAAACTCCCAGAGCGAGCGCATGACTCGGACGCTGGTTACGACTTGTTTTCAACAGAGGACAATTACCTCAGACCCCTTGAAAGGAAGGTGATTAAAACGGGAATTGGGGTAAGAATCCCCAAGGGATATTACGGAAGGGTAGCTCCGCGAAGCGGCTTGGCAGTCAAGCAGGGGCTAGATGTGCTCGCTGGAGTTATTGACTCAGGCTACACGGGAGAAGTGGGCGTGGTTCTAATTAACCTTTCGCGGGAGGTCGCTCACATCATCGAAGGCTCGAAAGTAGCGCAGCTAATCATAGAAAAATGTCACCCGATAGAGTGGGAAGAAACCGACGACCTTTCTCCAACCGAAAGGGGAGAGGACGGGTACGGTAGCTCCGATCAGGTTCAAGACCTTTCATGCAAGAAACCCGTAGACCTTTCAAGCAACGGCTCTTTTAAACTGGAGTAAGATGATTCAAGAAATAGAACCCCCGCTTATCGTTTGCTTTATTTTAAACATATGGTTTAATAGCAACGCCTTTGTTGAGTATGTCAACTTCTTTAATGTGGGCTTTTGCTTTCATACTTATGAGTATCAGGAGAAACAAAAGGAGAATCCGCAGCTTACTTACATTAATTATCTTAAAATCTATCATGACTCCTTTTATGTTAGATTAATAACCTGCCCGTTGTGCTTGTCGATTTGGCTGAACCTTTCAGTGTGTCTAATTTTTATTAATTTCTCGTCGTTCTTTTTTAACGCTTGGCTTTCTCTGTTTCTGTTTTATACTTTATCTATATTTATTAAAAAATATAATGACTGAATCTATAATATTTTCCGTAGACGGACCTAGCCATTTTTACGTAATGATGAATCAGCAGGTAAGCCACCCTGAGCTAAAGTCTTGCGAAGACATGAAGGCTTTAGGCAGCTGCCTCTCGGCGGGAGCAAAGTGCTGCGGAGGACAGAAAACAATAGAAAAAGAGTGCGAGAACATATACAACAGAATGGTTACTGAACTGAGGGGCGATGAAGAAAAGCTGATCAAAATAAAATCGTCGATGAACTGCGACGAAATATGCTTCATGCTCGAGGGGAACATCATTTACCAATCCAATGAATAAAAACGAAAAAATAGAAATAAATAGAAACCTAGTTGGAAAAATTGTTTTAGTTTTAACTGGTGCTGAAAGCCCTTGGAGAGGCGAGGTCTCCGAGGTCTTAGATGAAGAGACTTTTCTGATTAAAAACCTTTCGACGAAAAGCGAGAAAGAAGTTGACATATTTGATATAAGGAACGAAGGAGATTTGATCTATGACAAAACAACAAGAAGAAGTAACTGATAACACAGACGCGACAACGACGCCGAAGAACGGCATGACACAGGTTAAAACTGTATACGCTAGGGTGGCCATGATTCTGCTAGCCCTCCAGCTTGGCTTTACGGGGTATATCGTGAAGCAAATGATGCAAATGCAGTCGGAGTCACTCGCAGCGCCAAGAGGCGATACTGTGAGGAACGCACCCCAGCAAGCTGTCGACGCTACCGTGCCTAGCGCTGAAAGCCTCCCGCAAGACGCTAAGGAAAACGAGTAAGACAGCTCCCCAAACGAATCTCGTCGTGCTTTTAATTTGGGCACGGCGAGATTTTTTTATTGTATTTTCCTTTTTTTTAGCTAAATTACTTATTATGAAAATTGGTATCATTGGAGCCGGTTACGTCGGTACGGCGACTAGGATTTTTGCGGGCGGTCAAATTGAATCTGTCGTTTATGACATAGACCCAACAAAATGTAGCCCAGAGGGCACAGAGCTTAAGGACATGAGCGAATGTGAGTTGGTTTTTGTCTGCGTGCCAACGCCGGCAAACCAAGACGGCTCATGCCACTTGGGCATCGTTGAGCAGGCGATAAAAGACCTGAAAGAAGTGCTGAGCGAGGACGCTGTGGTCGTGCTGAGATCTACCGTGCCCGTTGGAACCTGCGAAGACCTTGGTGTATATTTTATGCCTGAATTTTTAACTGAAAGGTCTTGGCTTGATGATGTCACAAACTGCGAGTGGTGGGTACTAGGGGTTCCGATGCTAAAGAAAAAATATGGTGTAGCCACGGAAGTAGCGGGAGACAAGGGCGTGAAGTCTTTCATGAAAATGCTTGCCCTCGCCCACGAAGACAAAAAAATAGCAGGGACTGGGGTAGACATTACGACCACCCAGATAGCAGAGGTTACCAAGCTGGCGAAAAACGCTTTTTTCTCAACCAAGGTCTCTTTTTTTAATGAGATAAAAGAATTTTGTGATTGGAAGGGCATCAACTTTGATGCTTTTAGAAATTTTGTGACGAGGGATGATAGAGTTGGCGATTCACACACACGTGTTCCCGGTCCCGATCAGAAAAGAGGGTTTGGCGGAACGTGCTTACCAAAAGACCTTAACTCTCTCATATACCAAATGGGAGAAGAGGGAATGAAGAGTCACGTATTGGCGGCGGTTAGAGAAAGAAACGAGACGGTTGACAGACCATCTAAAGACTGGGAAAAAGATAAGGGTAGGGCGGTGGTTGACGATGACAAAAGCGGTGAACCCGAGGCTAATTTTCTTGATGAAATTGTTCCCTTGGCCAGCGACTTGAGCGAGTTATAATCCCCTTACCCTCGTAGCTCAGTTGGATAGAGCAGCGGTTTTCTAAACCGCTTGTCGTAGGTTCGAGTCCTACCGAGGGTGCCAGTTTTTTAAAGATAAAATTTTTTCCGCAAGAGGGAAAGGAAGCAGGGTGGACGATATATGTACGAATCGCAAAAGAAATACTTCCAGACCAAGAAGGGCAGAAGAGCCCTATCTAAAGCGAGGAAAGCCTATGACGAAAGAGACCCAGAGAGAAGACGTAGGCAAAAAAGAGAATACATGCGCCGCAGAAGAGAGAAAGAGAAATTAGAAGGGCTTGGGGGCTTAGGCGGCGAAGTGGTGGAATTGGCAGACACAACGGACTTAAAATCCGTCGAGAATTAAAGCTCATGCGGGTTCAAGTCCCGCCTTCGCTACTATTTTTTTTAAGATTCTATTTCTTTAAGATTAAATAGCTTGATAAAAAAGTGTATCTATTAGAGAGATGAAAACTTTAGTGTCTTTACTCTTCGGTCTCGCTCTAACGGCTTTTGCCGTGCACGGAGCAGAGAAGCAACCAACCACAGCAGAGCACCTCCAAAACGTATCTGTTACAATTCGATCCGAAGGAGACTTTTCTGTAGGCGAAGGGTCGGGGGTAATTTTTACCCGAAAAGATAAAGACGGAAACTTAGTTAATTTAGTATGGACAGCTGGTCACGTTGTGGACAATCTTCGCAAAACCAGAAAAATAGTGATCGACGGAGTCGCTAAAACCGTTGTCGAATTCAAAGACCCCATGGTGGTAAAAGAGATAAGGCAGAACGGAAGAACTGTCGGGCGGCTTCAAATGGACGCGGAAGTATTAAAGTATTCTGACGCAAAAGACGGGCATGACCTCGCCCTTCTTCGCGTCCGCAAGCTAGACTTTGTTACTGACACGGTAACGTTTCATCTTGATAAAAAAATTCCCCCCTTAGGAGAAGACCTACTGCACGTTGGCTCGTTATTGGGGCAGATGGGAGCGAACAGCATGACGGATGGAATTTATTCTCAGCATGGCAGGATAATTAAAAGCTTAAACAAGCATGTTTTCGATCAGACGACCTGCACAGCTTTTCCCGGGTCTAGCGGAGGGGGCGTCTATCTAAAATCTAACGCCCAATACGTGGGGATGCTCGTCCGTGGAGCGGGAGAGGGATTTAACCTCATCGTGCCTGTCCGCAGAATGGTAGATTATTGCGAGAAGAATAAAATCATGTGGGCTATTGATAAGAGCGTTCCCATGCCAGACGAAGAAGACCTAAAGAAAATTCCAATCGAGCACGAGCCTAAAGACGAAAAAGAAGATGAGGACGTAAGCGACGACGAGGCAGCGGCGAAGAAAATGTTCCCCTTCATGTTGCGAGTAACTTATCCTAAAATTTTAATCCTAAGGGAGAGACAGAAATGAAAAAAATAATTATAGGTGCCAAGGGAGTGGAGAGAGCGGCGCAGTAAGCATGCCACAAGGAAGAGCTTGTATATTGCCCTTAACTGCGCCGCTCAATTCATTAAACAAGAGATGTCATGGAGTTTTATGAGCTACAACAAGATGCTGGAGGCAGATGGAATCACCTTGGCTTCTTCAGGACCGCCAAAGAGGCTCGAAAGCATGAAAAAAGATTCAACACTAAAACTCAAGTGCGCCCGACCAGAATCGTTGAGAGGCAGTTTCAAGAAGAACGGGTCGAGGAAGACGCGATTGACGATGACTCCCATGAGTTCGGGGGTTGCTAGCTGCGATGAGGTTGCTATATCCATTAGCAAAGAGATTTATTGCAGGGCAGAGCCTTGATGCAGCGAAAAAGAGCATAGATAAATTAATAAGCGATGGATACGAAGTCACTGTAGACTATATCGGAGAGGATAGCAAAACGGTCCCTGATTGCGACAAGGCATTTTCTCAGTACGTAGAAATAATAAAATCTTACAAGGGCAAGAAGATTGATGTTTCAATAAAGCCCAGTCAACTAGGCATAAAGATACACCCGTTAATTTCGAGGACTCTATTGTCTCGGCTTGCTGAGCTAGCGAAGACTTCAGAAACAACCATCCGCCTAGATATGGAAGACTCAAGCGTGACAAGCCTGACGCTGAATCAGGCTATTTTTTTAAACGAAAGATATGGCAACGTTGGAGTGGCGATTCAGGCGAACCTGCTCAGGTCAGCCGAAGACATAAAAGCATTAGCTAAAAGCGGCGTGTCAGTTCGCCTAGTTAAGGGCGCGTACAAAGAGAATGAAGAAACCGCTTACCAATCGGAGCTAGGCATAGAGAGCTCTTTTTTTAACATCGCAGCCAATCTTTATCAAAGTAGAGCTAATAGACCAGCGATTGCAACTCATGACGAGTCATTACTAGAGGACATAGAGTGCATGTTGCCAGACGCGAAATATTTTGACTATGAATTTTTGTATGGAATACGCAGAGACTTGCAGAAGGAAATGAAAGACAAGGGGTATAGAGTTAGGATATATGTGCCCTTCGGAGAGAACTGGCTTCCGTACACCCTGAGAAGATTAAAGGAGTGGAAGAACCTGAAGTTCGTGGTTTTCAATATGATAAGAGAACTCTTTCGCAGATCTCAGAGGTAGTCTTCTCCGCGTATAACTTGGCAGCAGGTCTTTCGATCCTGTATGAAGCCCTCGTTGAATAGGTAGTCTATTACCGAGTCTCTTTCTTTGTCGGTCAAGTTGCTAAGGCAGTCGTAAATGTAGACTACATCTTTTTGCCAGTCTTCGTCTTCACTTGTCTTTATCTCTATGTATAGACCGATAAGAAATAGCTCAACCACATAGGTAATTACACTTTTTAAAAGATGACTAAAGCTTTAATGTCTTCGATCTTAACGAAGCCCATCCAAGACATGTGTCTATTATCCCCTATGACCCAGACATACCCCTTAGGAACCACTCCGATATCCATATCGAGATTCAGAAAAAGCCATTCTTCTCTTGGCTTTTTATTTCTTTCCCCTTCCTCTTCTAACCAGTACGTTATATTTTGATGAGTAAATGGGTCTTTGTATTTTTCGTCATCTACATGGATTCTTCCGTGTTTAACTCTCACGTACTCGCCCTCCAAAGCGAGAACTCTTTTAGTTAGATCTTCATCGCCGTTGCTTACAATGATTATATCATTTTTTTCCGGCACCCAGCCTTTTTGTAGTGACGTTTTCTTTTGCGTGACTAGCCATTCCTTGTGTTGAAACGTGGGAACCATGCTGCTGCCCACGTTATAAATGAACTGGTAGTTTTTACCGAAAAATAAGTACCAAGACAAGAGCATAGCGCACAAAAGCCACAGCGGACCACGCCACCTTAACAAAGATTTACTACATTTTCTCACAGCACGCCTTAATATAATTTACACTTTTACCTGAGTAAAAATAACCGTAATAACTATAGAGTGAGATTATTAATGCCCCGAATAGATTTCAGCTGCCCCAGCAGAAGGGGTGTGTTTTCGCACCTTATATAGGGGGCTTGTATTGTTAGCGGGTAATTAATTTCGCTGTCTATCCTCACTCCCTCCTCCCTCCACTCGGGGAGGATTATCTCGTCCACGAAATCAAACCAGCCCTTTGCTTTTAGAAACTTGTAACAAGCGTCTACGCTTTCTTTTTCAGCTTCCAGAACGACAGAGTAATTTAGATCTTCTTTTGCCATCATAGTTAAAAATCTGAAATACAGTCCCTCAGAGGGCGGGTCAGAAGACAGATGAGAGACGATGATTAAATTCATATACATATAATTACACTTAAATTAACTTAAAAAAGTGTATTTATATTCGTGGAGATTTTATTAAAAAGAGTTATCGGTCTCATAAAGCGTGACGCCTTTAAAAAGAAAGTCGAGATTACCGTTGATAAAACCGCGTATCCCAACCTGTTCTTTTTAACTAGCGACAAGAGCAAGAAGCTAGTTGCGGTGGGCATAGAAAACGACGCAGTAATTGGTCTCCAGTTTTGCGCGTATCTAGTTAACTGGAAGGGGCTAAAGTGGGCAGAGACCGAGGGCTTCTCTCCCGAGCAAATAATCCACCAGCTTCACGACGAGATTTTGACGAGGATACCTATTGACAAAGTCACAAAGATGCTTTCATCATAAAGGATGAAAAAGGCGTTAGCGTTGTTAGATGAGATTTTGGATGCGTCTCTTGAGAGAGACTCAGAAGATAAGAGAAGCCCTCATCTGAGGATGGAGGATAAGATTGGAGAGAGCTTCATAACCTTCCACCTCAAGAGCCTAAGAGAGTTACTAAAGTCCGAAGAGCAGCGCGCAAAAGCCAAACGAGACCGCAAAAGTAATTGACTTTATCTTAAATCTTCTTTAACCTTGAGTTAAGGTGAAAGCTACAAAGACAACAGAAACTCTAGAGTTCGAATGCGACGCGGTGTTTAAGTCTCTGAACTGGTGGAGGGAGGAGATAGCGAAGACCATCGAGGAGGCTGAAGAACTAGAAGGCGAAACCTATCGGCCAGACCACGAGGAGAGGATGGACGATATAACTAAAAAAATGCAAAATTTATGTGCTCGCGGAGAGTTCGAAATCAAGCAGCTAGACAAGCTTGAGGAGGAAATTAACGAATCTGCGGTCAGCAGGGTGTTTTCGCCGCTAAAATTCCTTAAAAAACCAAAAAATGAAAAATAAGTCGCAGCAAGTTGGTCCCCTAGCTGTTAACAGTGTAAATATATATGGGGGGAGTGCTATTTATGGCGAAAAAACCGACGTTTTCTTTCATCAATTGCGAAGGAGTAGAATACGAAGTATTATTCAGAAAGCCGAACAAGCGTTGGTTTGACGACGCGGATGGCATCTGTAATGACCCGCACGATCTGCACCCCAAAATACACATCAGCCCGTACCTAACTAAACAGAGCGAACTTAATACGGCGATACATGAAATAGCTCACGCTTATTTTTGGGACAAGACAGAGAAAGAGATTGCTGCCTACTCCAATACAGTTAGCAGGTTCTTGTATAATTGGTGCGGCTGGAGAAAGACCAGAAACAGACAAGAGGACAAGGTAGCCAGAAAGCGCGCGAGCAACAAAAGAAACAAGAAGAAATGACATTTAATTATCTTTTCGATGTAGACGGCACGTTAACCGAGCCTAGGAAGATGATGGATACAGATTTTGGTTTTTTTTTCATAAATTGGATGACCCACAAAAGAGTTTTTTTGGTCGCGGGTAGCGACCTAGAGAAAGTAAACTCTCAAATCCCAGCGAGCATAATCTCTAAATGTAGAGGCATTTTTTGTTGCATGGGCAACCAGCTGTGGATGAAAGATAAATTGATTTACAATCACGAATGGAAGCCTACGACGAAGCTATTAAGCAGGCTCTTGGAGCTCAGAAAGTCTTCCAGCTACCCGAATAAAAAGGCGAGATGGATAGAGTCTCGGCAGGGGATGCTGAATTTTTCTACAGCAGGAAGGGATTCCAATACGCGCGAAAGAAAAAACTATCACGAATGGGATAAGAAGAACGGAGAACGCCCGAGACTGGCAGAGACAATCAACGAAGAATTCCCCCACCTTGAGGCTTGCTTGGGCGGAGAAATAAGTTTAGATATTCAGCCTAGGGGATTCAACAAGAGTTTAGCCAGCAAGTGGGTTAGGGACAATAAGAGCGGCGATATAATTTTTATTGGAGACAAAACTCATGAAGGCGGAAACGACTACGCAATAGTTAAAGACATAGAGGCAAACATGGATGGAAAATCTTACACGACCACAAGCCCGACGAAAACTAGGCGGATTCTAGAAAGGATTGGACGCTAATGTCAATGTTCGACATAGTTACAGTAGACTACCCGCTTCCAGTGGAGGACGTAGAAGGAAAAATGGAATCGCCCCCCAAGTGGAATGAGATAGAATATCAAAGCCTTTCGCTGGACTGCACCATGCAAAAATATACGATTGAAGAAGACGGGCAACTTTACAAAGAGGGAATAGAGAGAGAGCTAGTAGAGGGGAAAGATGGCTCAGTTGAAATAAAGGAAAGAGAGTTGGGCATATCAAAGCAAGAATTCACTGGCGAACTTAGATTTTACTGTATGCATCTAGAGGGGGAGAAAGATTTTTTTCCAGAGTTTTTAGCGTTGTTTTGGAAAGGGGAGTTGAAAGAGATAACCTTAGAGAACCTACAGATAGAAGATAGCGCGAAGAGGGAACTGGCCGCAGAAAAAATGATGGAAGAGGTGGAAAGACAGTTCACTGAGCCGAACTTATACACCAAGACCATAAGGCACCTGACTCACCCGATCAGGTGGGTCCTAGGATTATTAATTAAAATTTGTTGGAAAATAGAAAGACTCGGAAGCTGATCTATGGAGTATATATTTAACGAATTTGAAAAAAAGATTTTCCTTGCCGCCGCAGAAGGCAGGACGAAGTCTAAATCAAAAAAACAAAACCAGAGGATGTCTAAGTGCCCCGAGTGGGCGAAGGTCACGGGTGACCATGATATAGACTTAGACTTTTGGGGAGTAGTGGGAGAGTATTACGTTGCAAAGCATCTGAATATTTGTCCAGATTTTTCTATTTCAAAAGGCGGAGACGGAGGCAAGGTTGACTTAGCTAGAAATAATCAAACCATACAGGTCAAAACTAATTTCTTTAACCCCGTACCTGTTTTAATTTTTAACCAAGAGGGAAGCTATCAGTTTAAAGCTGACTTTGCGGTGTCAGTCGGAGTCTTGAGGGACAAGAAAAATACCATAAAAATCTGGGGTTTTCTAACTAAGGTCAATTTTGAAGGACGGAAAAGAGAGGGGTCATCTTGGTACGAACATGATTACGGCTACGGATTGCGCGATTGCATATCTGCCAAAGACCTAACGAAACTGAACCCCGCAAGCCATTACCTCAAGCAGCTGCTAGCGACCCCTAAGGAGATAGAAGCCCGTGGAAGTGTTTCCGAAGTCTAGCTACAAAAGGTTCTGTAACCTTCATCTCGATTTTATAACGAGAATGGAGAGTCGCGGGGTGGATAGCTGCTTTGAGATATTCGGCCAAGACAGATGGATTGGTGAAGCTGAAGGATGCTATGTCCTAGTCGTTTTTCGAGGGTCAATTTTGTCTATATCCATAGCTAGAAGAGAGATGGAGTTAAAGGAAAATCTGAAGCCTGTCGGGCGGATAGATGCGGCGACTGGTTGCACCCTGAGAGATATAATGCAAGGGTTTGGCTGGTCCTGCGACGAAGACCAAATATGGGATAATAAGGCTTGATCAGAATGCAAAATTCTTTTACAAAGGAGATAGGTAAACGACACGAATCAGATCAGTATCTTTTAAAAATAAAATGACAATTTTACCGAAAAAAACTGTAACTAATAGTGGATGGAGCCACATTCTTACAGAGAATTTATGCAATTCCTTAACGAGAGAGAAGAGGAGTATTCTAAACTTTATAGAGAAAGCAGCGCGCAAGTAAACCAAAAGTATTATTTACATGCGGTGCAAGCGGTCAGAGAGCTAAGAAGAAGGGCTACGCTAAAATGGCAGAAATAAAACTAAAAGCTGGGCAGTCAGTTGACTCAGCCCTAAGAGCCCTAAGAAAAAAGCTAGACAGAGAAGGCACGTTGCAGCTTTATCGAGATAGAAGGCATTACGAAAAGCCCAGCGAGAAGAGGCAGAAGCAGAAGAAGAAAGCTCGTTTTGAGGCGATGCTGGAAGCCAACAGAAATAAACGCTGGAACGATGGGTAATAGGTAAAAGACACTCCTACATTGATGCATCCATGAATATACTTAAAAAAACCAGAACTTATTTAGTAGGTCACATGCAGTACGCGAGTGGTCGAGACTGGAGAGAGTATGCGGAAGCAGAACTGAGTCCTCTCGACATAAGAGTCTTCAACCCCTATAAAAAACCCTTTGTGAAGGACGTGAACGAAGACGAAGACACTCGCCTTTCGATAGCTCACTGTATGGAACACGGCTATTTTAATGACGTCGCAGGTAGAATGAAGCTTATCCGCAGTTACGACTTAAACCTTGTTGACCGTAGCGATTTTATTATAGCTCACCTTTTGCCAGAGGTCGCAAGCTGGGGTAGCGCAGAGGAAATAGTTACGGCAGTTAGGATGAAGAAGCCGATTTTTATTTCCATGGAGGGAGGGAAACATAAAACGCCGCTGTGGATGATGGGCATGCTTCCGCATCACTATATTTACGATAGCATCGAAGAGGTGGTATCTATGTTAAAGAGTATCGACAGCGGCGAGAAAAAGATAGATAGTGATAGATGGAGACTGCTGAGAGAAGAGCTTAGGTAAATGACACTTCGATTCCCATGACCATCAACCCCAAAAAAGCAGAAAAAGCAGAAAAAGATTGGAACTATGAAATATGGCTAGATAATCGTGATCTATGAAATTAGCAGAATACATAAAAGCTAAGAAATACAAGAGAGAAGTAAACGAAATCGGATACTCCCTTGCGGGTAGTGGCAATTATTTCTTTGTCTCTGATGATAGCACGGTATCTGACTTCGGCTCGTTAGGTTGGGCAGATTGGCAGGTGTCTGGATTGAATGGGCTAGAGAAAAAATATCATGTAAAAATTGATGACGATGAAAAAATCGTGGACATTGCCGAAAAATTCCACGACTCGACCTTCGGATAGCAGAAAAGTCAAATTTTTCCCGAAATCGCAAATCCGAACTGAGTGGACGATATAGTAGAATGAGCGATAAAAGAGCAAAAAAAATAGAGAGCTTCTTGGAGCGGACTAATTCAGAAGTTTATTCTGAACCAGATTCGCACATGCACAAGAACATGATTGATCATGTTATTCGTGATTTAGTCAAGAACCAGCTGGGGAGCGATAAGGACATCAAGATTCTTGATATAGGTTGTGGTCAGGGTTATGCGATGATGAAGCTTAGAGAAAACGGCTTTACTGACCTAACTGGAATTACCTTAAGTGAAGAAGACGTAGAAGCGACCCTAGATAGGGGTTTCCAGTGCGAAGAAATGGACCAATCCTTTATGAGTTTTGAAGATAATAGTTTTGATTTTCTTTTCTCTAGGCACTGCTTGGAACATTCTCCGTTTCCATACCTTACGCTAATAGAGTATCTCAGAGTTTGTAAGCCCAAAGGGAAAATTTACATAGAGATGCCCGCCCCCGAAAACCATAGGACATTAGAGGCGGTTCCTAATCACTACTCACTAATGGGAAGCACCATGTGGGAGTCGTTGATGGATAGGTCTGGCTGGAAGATTCTGTTATCTAGCGAGTTTGGAGTTAAATTAAACGATACTGATACTGGAGAGTCTTTTGACGAAATAAATCAAATTTTTGTTTTAGAGAAACCGGAGCCAGTTCCACGGGAATTTTAGCATGATTTATCTATTATACGGGCAGCCAGCGTCAGGAAAAACCGTTCTAGGCAGAAAACTCGCGTCCAAGCTTATGACTACGTTTCATATTGATGGAGACGAGTTTAGAGCTATGTTCTCAAATAAGAACTACGGCAAGAATGGAAGAGAGGAGAATATTAGAGCGGCCAACGCAGTAGCCACCTACCTTAACAAAACCCAAGAGGGAGACGTAGTGTTAACCTTAGTTAATCCCTACGAAGAGCTTAGGAGCGAATTAAAGAAGAACAACCAAGGGCAAGTTTTAGAAATCCTGCTTACTTCGAATAGAGACCTCAGAAAAGAATATCATGTTGAAGACTTTGAGATGGGAAACCCCAGATTTGCCCTAAATACAGATAGAAACGTCGACGACACTTGGGAAAGCTTAGCGGTAATGATCGAAGGGAAAATGGCAAACGCACAATGGAATCAAAAATAATAACTATACTATAAACAAATGACTACTTTTACAAAATGGTTTCTCCTAAACGCGGTAATGCTCACAGCCGTCTTTTTCGCTGAGCAAAAAGCCGCAATTTCAACGATGATTAACGGCGATGTTTCCCATATTACGATCTTAATCATGGGGCTTTACGTCGGAGTGTCGGCGTTCGTAGGTAGATTATGCTATCTCTCTGACAAAATCAGCACGAAGGACGAGGACAAGGCTCAAAAAGAGAAAGACTACCTAGCAAAACGCTCTGACGTGGGTTGGTTTGCTGCGGAGCATTTCTTTTCTCTTGGGCTGTTGGGCACTATCTTCGGTCTTTGCGTGGCAACGGCCACGAGTCTTGTCGAAGGAAGCCAAGTAACGGATATCGTATCTGGGTTAAAAGTCGGACTTAACACAGCATTTTATACTACTATTTGCGGCATTGTTTTCAGTTTGCCCCTGCAAGTACAGTTGATGATTTTAAAATTTAAGCTAGAAGAGTAAGTCATGAAAATTAGAAGGTACTTTACATTTCGACCCTTCATTGATACTCTTTTTTGTTGTTTATTAATGTTGGTAGCTATCCTTTTTTTGCTAAAAACGGAAGAAGAGAAAACTAAAACACGACCACCAAATACTTTGTATGAAGTGATATTGACGTGGGACGGAAACAGCGAAGATGATTTAGACCTTTATGTTCAAGCCGCGTCCGGTCACGTAGTAAGCTTTAATAACAGAGAGGGCGGCGAGGGGAGCTTAGTCAGCTTGAATCATGACGCACTAGGAAAATCCAGAAACAACAGCTTGGAAGAAAGCGCAGAAGGTAAGGTTGTTGGGTTCAACGAGGAAATCGTCGCGTTTCGAGGAGCGACGCGAGGCGAGAACATAGTAAACGTCCATGTCTACAGGAAGGCGGGCGAAGAACCCATAGAAGCGACGATTACCCTTGTAAAGATTAAGCCTTACAAGGAGATAGTGATAAAAAAGAAGATGCTTCAGGCTACGGGAGACGAAAAAACCGCGTTTAGATTTAGGACCGACGAAAATGGAGAAGTTATAGAAATAAACGAATTACCAGCGACCTTATTAAACCCACTAGAATGAAGAAATAAATTATGAAAACGACTTTATCAATTTTATTGCTAGCGCTTTACTTGACTGGTTGTTGTTGTTTTACGTGCGAAGAGGCGATTCACTTAAGCCCAAGCGGTAAAGCTTTCCCTACGTATTGGGGTAAGCCGCCAGAGATACAAACAAAAGATTATGTGCGACTACCAAATGGATTTGGGCATGGCAGCAGCACACTGCTATATTGGATACAAGTAAAGCAAAGATGCGGGACTCCGCTCTCAAGAAAATGAGAACAGGTATAATAGATGGAATAGTTGGGACACCGATTAAGGTCGAAATTAACCCTAACGTTGAAGTTAACCCCAACATTGAAATAGTGACGCCCCCAGAGGTCACCGAGGCTTTGCTTTGTATTAAATGGACGTTAATAGTGATAGCCGTTCTTTTACTAATTAGAATTTTAAAAAAATGATTGAATACCTTTTATTACTACAAATACCTTTTTATATAATTGCTGCGGGTGTTTGGTATATAGCGTTTAAAATAAAAAGATGAGCAAAAACATAAACATCAAAGAATCCTCACAGATAAACCTAGACGTAAAGACTCTAGTAGGTATTGTCGTAGGCATACTAGCTATTGCGGGAGTATGGTTCTCTCTAACCGCTCAACTCTCACAGTTACAATTAGATGTAATTCGTATGCAAGACGCTGTTAAGATGAACAGCGAATTTAGAATTAAGTGGCCAAGAGGCGAACTCGGAGCCTTACCAGACGACGCCAAGCAAGACCTCCGTATTGAGTATCTTCAGGAAGCTTTAGCAGAATTAAAGCTCGAGCTTCAAAAGCTAAAAGAAAAGGAAGGATACAAGCCTCTAAAGGTTGACGCTAAATAATATGGCTGATAAACACAAATTCATTCAATGTGACTGTTATGGCGAAGGCTTACTGATCACCAAGTTCGACAATGAAGAAGAACTATACTTTAGTTACTGGCGTCAGGGTATCGACCCCATCAAATTATCTTGGCGGATGCGACTAAAACTGTGCTATTTAGCCCTATTCAAAGGTAACTATTATGAAGATCAGGTTATTCTAAATAAAGAAAAAGCTATAGAACTTGCGTCGTGGATTCTGCTCAATGTAGGCGAGCCAGTAAGAGAAATGGATAAAGATGAAAGAAATTAAATCCAGCACCAAAACCCTAATTGAAGCCCTACGCCTCATCGCAAACGGCGGAATCGATGACCCCGAAGGTGTTACAACCGCAGCTATTCTTGAGGCAGCAGATAGGCTAGAGGAATTAGGAGAAGGCTGGGTCTACACACCCGATAGGCAAGAGGCGATGACCCTCGAAAGATTTGATAAACTTGCTGAAGAAGGAAGCGACGATATAGACAAATTCATGGTGAAGGAATAATATGAAAATAACAATTGAACCAACCGAACAACTCCCAATATCGACCGTAGACACCATGCACTCAACGGTAAGTGTAAGCATCGCCAGCGACGACTTGGATATTGGTGAGACAATGGGACAAGTAGTGAAAGCCTTGCAAGCGTGGGGATTTCATAACGAGAGCATCGCGGGATACCTCGATGAAGAACTTGCGTGGCAACTCGGGTTGGGCAGAAGAAACGACCAAGCAACGATGCTCGAAAGCATTTATCAGACAAGCGATGAAGAAAGACATAAAGAAAATTTGTGAAGAGACTCTCGACGAATATCCCGAGCTTTTTAGAAGATTAGCGGAGTACGAAAAAATGGGAAAAGAAGAAAGGACAATCGTAAAAGAAGAGATCGTTGAACGATTCATGGAAGACATCGGCGATAGGTCAAAAATTCCTTGGTACGCGCTAGTTTGGTGGCGATTCAAATGGAAGTATGAAGCGGTTGAGTATTGGTGGCGCAAGAAACGCGAGACTTGGCGAACGGGTTTTCCGCACGAACAAGCGTGGAATTTTCAAAGTTGGAACGCTGAGATGGTTGTGCCTCGCTTGAAGCACCTCCGAAATAACCTTAACGGTTGTCCTACCGAGATGTTCGCAGAGGATTACGATCACAACGCCGACTCCGAATTATCCGAACAGGAGAGAGAATTAGCTATGGACAGGGCTATGCGTAGCTGGGAGAAGACTTTGGATAAGATGATTTGGTCATTCAAGCACTGGGATGATTCAATTAGCCCAATTAAGCCCAAAGACTACGATCCAAGACACAAGAAGACTACATATAGCGACGGTAGCGTTGGGTACGAGGGGTTGGATGAGAGAAAATGGGACTGGACACCATGCGAGAAGCACAGCGAGAGAGTTCAAGAAGGGCTGGACTTGTTTGGTAAATATTATTTGAATTTGTGGGATTAGCAACTGACAAGGATTCCTTTACGGTTGGGACAAAATGAATAACGAACAAAACTACAACCCGAACTCTGCCAAGCACAACGACCCTTGGGAAAGCAATTTGGACAACGAAGAGTGGGGTCAGCATCAGTGGGAAAACAAAAACGTGCCCCGCCATCGAGAGGGATACTTTTGGGGCGATAAAGAAACATTTAATGAAACCTGTAATTTTCTGCATAAATTGGATGAATTACCAAAAGACGCCAGTGTGCCACCAGAAATGCTCAAAGACGCCTTAAACGGCATCGTGGGACGCCTAAACAGGCTCACAGATGAACGCAACTCCCTAGAAGAGTATGAATTCAACAAAATAAAAGCCCGACAGAAGCAAGAACAAGAACGGCTAAAGAAGAAATGAAATATTTATTAATAATTATAGCAGCCCTATCAACGGCTTGTCCCACGACAAAAGTTCTCCCTTATGGAGGTGATGTTTGTGTCGTGTCGGGAAATAAATTAGGTTCGATGGGAACACCTGTGAGCATTGTCCACAAGGGGAAAAAGATTAAGTTCTGTTGTAGCCCCTGCATTAAAAAATTTAATAAAAGTCCTGAAAAATATTTAAAATGAGACTTTACAAAAAAGAAAAACAGTGGCACGACTATTGGGAAATCCATATCAATTTCCCGTGGATGGGGAAAAGATTTGCGCCGAAGCATTCCCTGAGCGGGTTAAAATACGGTTTTGGTTTTCCTACGGAATGTTGTTTGTATGTAGAAGATGAATATTATTGGACTTTTAGCTTAAGAATCCTTGGGATTGGTGTTACAGTGATAAGACAGAATGGATATTAATTATGGGGATGTTTGATTATATAAGTTGCGAAATGCCACTACCGCGAGGTGGCGCGAATACTATACCTACTTTTAGGTATGACTACCAATTCCAAACTAAGAGCTTGGCTAACGCTCTTATAGGGTATAAGATTGGTAAAGACAAAGTCTTATACGAGAGAAAGGCAGAGTACGAGGAAAGAGAACTAACCGAAGAGGAAAAGAAGGATAGAGACAGCGGTGGGTTTTGGAGTCCCATGTGGGCTATGGAAGAAAAGAGCCATGAGTGGGTCAAGGGCAATTTTACAGGCTATATTAGGTTCTACGACCTTCTTGACGATGTAGACAGTACGCATGATGCTTGGGTAGATTATAGCGTCCATGTAAAAAATGGAGAAGTACAAGGAGACGTGCAGCTAACGGAATACAGGCTTGAAGACAATACGGAGAGCAAAGCCAACACTAAGAAATGGAAAGAAAAAGCAAAAGCCCGAAAAGAATACAGGAAAAAATGGAGATACAAATACTGCTTCAAGTATTGGAATAGACTAGTAGGTTGGGTATTTCGTGGGGGCAGAAGGATTCACGAGTGGACAGGCGAATTGGTTTCGTGGAAGGTTGAGCGTTGGTTAAAATTTTAATATGAAGAAAAAAAATGAAGTCAAATTAAATGATGGAACTCTTGAAGAGGTCATGTCGAGTGACTTCCCGAGAATCTATATTCACAGCATGAAGGATCAACCAGACGGTGATTGTATAATGACCTTTGATGCAAATAAAGCGCTTGGCGAGTCATACAAAAAAGCAAAGGGTCGCAAGCGAGTCACTAAAAAAGGCATGGGAAATTACATACTAGAGATTATGACAAAAGCTTTTAACAAGTATGATTATTGGAAGACGGGTATGAATTAAAGACTTTAAAGGATACGTCCGAGTAATATGTCGATAGGATAAACATGAAAATAGAATTTGAAGAATGGTGTGAGAAAAACGAAGAAGAGCTGTCTATAATGTTTGCCGAGACAGGTATGGATAGGGAACTAGACTTTAATGTAGAAAATGAGTTGGAAAGATGTTACCAAAAATATTTAAAAACTAAAGAAGATAATTTAAATAAACTAGCGCCAGAAGGAGGTCAGGGAGGACACTATTAAATGGCATTTAAAGAAGACAAATATGAAGACAACGTTGCGGGGAAATATTACTGCGATACGGCAACGGTCAATGACTTTACTTCTGACAAAAGCAATGCTTGTTTGATTGCTGTTGATCTAGGCGGAGAATTCCTGCGAAGGATGTCGGTTCCGGCTCCAGACGAGCCACTGCCACGAAATAGATTTTACAAAGAAGAAAATCAAAAAATAAATAATACATTTCTCAAGTACTATGCTGAGTGGATACGCTCCAAAATACTAAACATAAAAAAAGCATTAATACTCTGCGGAGAACGTGGGATACCGATAATTAACGCGAACTACACAATGCTTTATAAAGACGGCAGAGTGCCTTGGCAGAACACGTCCCGAAAGTCGAGACCTACTTTTTTTTTGGACGACAGAGACCACCAAGGCAAGCGGCGGGCACGCGACTTTGAAAAATGTTATTTAAATTGGTCTTTGTTCAACGGCGAGAAATTGAGAGTAGAAGAAATAGAAAAAAAAATAGGCTGTAAATTTAAATATAATAATAAAAATAATGTATTTGATCCTCAGAAATATCAGACTGTTTATTTTTTGGGCGGGTCATTAGACGCTTGCCTTTTGGATGCAAGATATTTTTCTTTTAACAATATAAAACATAATAATAAAAAATTAATTGTTGATTGCGTTATACAAAATCTCAAAAAATCAAGAGACACTAAGGCGAATAAACTAATTAGCGACGGAGATGCAGGGCTAGCGGGGGGACCAGATGCTAGGAAGTATTTTCAAGAGCGAGGAGAATTCGAAGAATATATTGACAACATTTTACCACTTTACAACAAATGAAAATTAAAACACGAAGAACGATATTCCAGAAGGAGGTCAGAGTGGACACTATTAGACAAGCGTAAGTCAAGGCATAAGTAAAGTGAGCTACGAAGAATGGTTAAAATGGAGAGAAGAATACTATAAAGAAAACTCGCATATGCTTTTTAATAAAGAAGAATTGACCAAAGAACAACAAATGGAAGCTTGGGAAAGATCTCTTAAGGAGACGGACTCAGGACATAGACCGAGCTAGGTATGAAAACTGAAATTTAAATAAAATAAAATAAGGAGAAACATTATGGGAAGAGACAAAGCAAAACCGAAAAAAGAAAAGAAAAAACCAAAAAAAGACAAGAACAAAAAGAAAGGAGCATGAGGAATGAACGCAGCATTGCCAGTTCTACTTTTAATTTTTGTTAGCCTGACCCTTTGGCTGCTTACCGAGTCTTCGGTCAGATGGTATCTCAAGTCGTCGTGTATCGCTGCGTTTTGTGTTTTCACCGTGGTTTTTTGGTCGGCCATCCATTCTTATTTAGGCTGGCCAGCCAATGAAAATGATATGCCAGAAAAGGTATTAATTCATTGGGTAATTGTAAAAGAGCCCAATAAACAAACGAAATCTGATGGAGCTATATATTTCTTGGTTGAATCAGTCTCAGGAGAAGAAGACTCTTGGTTGGACTTTTTTGACTACAGGAGTAGCAGGGTTGAGCCAAGATTGTTTCAAGTGAGTTACAGTAGGGAGCTACACGAACAAATAGAAAACCAAATGAGAGGTAAACTTAGAAGCGGTCAACCCGTTCTAGGAAAACTGTCCAAGCTTAAAGGTAATGGACGGAAAGGAAAGGAAAAGGGGAAAGAAAAAGGCGACGGTAGCGAGTCGCAAAATCAGGAGTGGCAGTTTCACCCCTTAAGACCTTCAGATTTTCTCAATAAACCAGAGAACTAAAAGATATGAACAGAAGAGACTTTATCAAAACCTCAATTCCCGCCATAGCACTGCCGGCCATTGCAATTACCTGCAAGTACGAGGACGATGAGAAGGGACCAGAGGAAGAATCCATGTGGAAACGCTGGGATTATAGAGTTTATTGCTACGAGCGCGGCCAAGGCGAATGGACGTTTAGCCACAACACTAGGGGAAGCTTTGCCCACCAAAGAGAGTATATGACTTTTGATGAGGAGAACGACCTTACTTGGAACGGCTATGCTGGATGGATGGATGGTGGAAAATTACATTTTTCTGGATTTGATGATGCTGTTGATTTCGTTGACACGCACGTTAGGGCTAAAGATGATACCAATCTTATAGATTCTATTTATGATATTTATTTTGTCAGTAGAAGAGATCCAGAAAGAGAAGTAGAAATAAAAGTGGCTCATCACTGGTACAATGGAGACTCGGGCAGAACTGTCATCTGGGAGCAAGACGGGTTTAACCGCAACACTGGAGAAGGCTTAACCAACTGGAACAAAGTAGAATGTAGTTAGCTTATGAAATACAATTTACCCCCAATAAAGACGGTGGTTGCAAGCGGGTATTTTGACCCTTTGCATGTCGGACACATCGAGCTTTTAGAAAAAGCGAAAGCTCTTGGAGATTGGCTGATCGTCGTCGTTAATAATAACAGGCAGGCGGAGTCCAAGAAGGGCAAAGCCTTTATGTCAGAAGAAGACAGGGTCAAAATTGTTTCTTCCTTGAGGTGCGTTGACCAAGTATTTTTGGCTATAGATAAAGACGATTCGGTGTGCGAAAGCTTAACCGAGCTTAACCCAGATATATTCGCAAATGGAGGCGATAGATTCAACGACGAGGTGGCTGAAACAAAAGTCTGTAAAGACTTAGGTATAGAAATTGTTGATGGTCTTGGGGAGAAAATAAGGTCTTCTTCAGAATTGGTTCGGGGTAGCGAGAGCGCCACAAACACGTCCTCTCATTGCAAGATATGACGGAGCTAGACAAGAAGCTGCTTAAGGCTATAGAGTCCACCAGTCAAGGCGATCAACACTTGGTGGATTTTATTTTTAAATATTTAAAAGACATGCCAGAAGAGCACAAAGGAAGCTACATAGAGGTCAAAGAGGAAATGCGCCCAGTAGACTCCGATTCTTATCACAAGAATAGAGGGAAATATATTGACTGGATGTTTAAAGGTGATACCATCAATAAGCAAAAAAACACCCAAAACTACAAATGAACCTTAAAGAAGCACTGAATATCTTCCTGTATGAAGACGCTCGCTCTTTACCGAACGTAAAGGACGCGTTTAAAAAGGGGAGACGCCATAATAGTTTTCCCAGTTCCATGTCTGAAGCGGCAGAAGCTTGTCAGAGAAGAAATAAGGCTAGGACAGTTATAGAAAAATTTTACACCTCCTTAAACAATGACTCCACGGGAATACATTGAGCATAGTCTTGAGCTAAAAAAAGAAAGCCAAGAGAAGGCAAATAATTGGCACATACCTCTTTCCCAAGGCGAAAATCCAACCCTTTCAAAATGCTTGCGAAGCATGGACGACTTTAGACTTTCGCAAGAGGACGTTCCCCTAATCATAAAGCTGGCGGAAAACCCCAAATATGATATTGGACTATTTGCTGGGTATGTTGACCTCTTTACTCATGATTGCATACATGTAACACTAGGTAGAGGCTTGTTAGTCAAAGACGAGGCTTTCGTAATAGGCTACACTATGGGAACATCACGCAAGATGTTTAGGTGGAGAAGAAATTTATTTATGTTTATTTGCAAGCGTTTGTATCCTGAAGGATATAAATTTGGAGAAGAGGAAAGATATGTTTTTAATTCTGCTGTCATGCTGGGAAGCAAGTGCGGCGTAGATTTATCTAAGGTCGAATTTGATAAGTTCCTGAATCGCAGACCCTCGGACATAAGGAGGGAGCTTAAAATAAACACTCAAGACATCGAAAAGTTTTATTCTTTTGAAAAGCAAATTTTTCCAGACAGTAAGGAGAGCCAGAGGTTAATATGAAATTTTTAGTGATAGGCGATAGCTGTACGGACATATTTATTTACGGCAAATGCGAAAGGATATGCCCAGAGGCTCCCGTCCCTGTTTTCGAACCCGTAAAAGAAACCAGAAACGGAGGAATGGCCGCAAACGTAAAGGCTAACGTGGAGGCTCTGGACGTAAAGTGTGACATAATCACGCACTCTAATGAGATATTTAAAACTCGCTACGTAGACATAAAGACCAACCAAATGCTACTACGAGTAGATGAAGACGACACGACAGAAGAAAAATTTAACTATCGAGACGTGGATTACAAAAAATATGACGCAATTCTTGTTTCGGATTATGGGAAAGGATTCGTGAACGGCTTGTCAGACGTTAGGAGCATCTGCCTGTATCATAACAATGTTTTCTTAGATAGTAACAAGGTCAAAATGACAACAGACCTTCCCATCAATTTAAGGTTCCTAAAAATAAACGAGCAAGAGCTAGAAATTAACCCGCACATTAAAGACCACTTGCTGGAGTCTAGATCATGCCAAGATATAAGCTACACTAGACCAGACCAAATAGTAGTTACACTGGGACACAAGGGGTGCAAATACATGGGGAAAACATATCCCCCGCCACAACGAGCTATTACTCAGGACTTGTCTGGAGCGGGAGACACTTTCATGGCGGCGTTAGCAGTCGCGACAATGAAAATTGGAGACGTAGAGGCGGCGATAAAATTCGCTAATGAATGCGCGTGTGAGGTAGTTCAGAAGAGGGGCGTGGCGACGATATGAATTATGAAAAAACTTGGGAGTTGGCGGGGTACGCGGGAGCTTTGCTCGTTATTTTTGGGTATTATCTTAACTCGAACGCCTTGGGTCATCATTGGGGTGTCTGGGTGATTGGCAATTGTCTTGTGGGAGCTTATTCAATACACAAGCGCGCGCGCTCCACAGCAGTTATGTCTTTTGTTATCGCGGCGTTTTGCTTATTGGGCTTGATTAAAAATTAAAAAAATGTACCATAAAGACGGATAACTTAATATGAATGTTAAATTCGAAGGAGACAGCAAGGAATACGAGCAGCTTAAGCAGGCTGCTTCTCAAATAAGGGGGGTAGAGGGGTTGGTTCTAGAAATAGGCACTCGCCTTGGCAGAGGAATCTATGAAATGATGCAGGCTTGCGCGCAAAACAAAGATCATAGATATTTTATAGGAATCGATCCGTACGGAGGCACTCATTATTCTGATCAGATGATGGCTGAGTTTTTGGCAAATATGTATAGTTACTGTTTAGAAAACAATATGTTTTATAGGCATTTTTTGCTTGATGATGCGGAATTTATGGCACAATATCCAGACGGGATTACCGTCTATGAACACGACTCAAACAAAAAGTCGGTGGGGCAGAGTCAAAAGGCAGACCATAACCAAGACGGACGACAAACAAACAACCCGCTAGGATGGCGAAAAAAGAAGCTCATAAACACCTACGCGCTAATACATGTTGATGGTTCGCACAAGACTCTTCCTGTTATAGCTGTAACAGAATTTTTTATTCCACGCGTATCCGTTGGCGGGTTTATTGTTTATGATGATGTCGGCATGTATAATCATTCAATAATTGATAATGTATTGATAAAGCGTGGATTCAAGGTGGTTACGCGTGGGGGTACAAAAATAACTTACAAAAAAACGAAAGACGAATAATTATATGGGAAAGAAAAAATCCAAACGCAAACCGACCAAGAAGCTAGACGGCTCTTGGGACACGGCAGACCTCTATAAAAGCGGCAAAAGTCCGTTCAATATTGAGTGGATAAAATATTATAATCCAGCAGAGGGGCGGGATCAGATTTTGTTTCTTTATACAGATAAAAAGAGTGAGAAGATTTGGAAGTATAGGATATTGCGGTGAAAAAGTATTTTGACCACAGCACGAAACCTTCTACTTATGTCATAGTCATAGATGACGAAGAGGCGTTCAGAGGCTCCTACAATGAGGGAATAATGTATGTTAAGTCATTAGAGAATGATGGGATGATAAGTTTTGAGGATGACTTTCTTCCAGAGTGGAGAAAGATGAGCAAGAATCTCTTACGAGCTTTGGTGTCTGAGCTGGGGTTAAGGCGTGAAATAATTAAATTGAAAAAGGAACTGAAATCGCGCGCCAAGTGATAGAGGTTTTTCGAAAATAACGCTTGACTGACAAATAGAATTCTCTTTTAATAAAGTTATGAAGAAGAATATAATTATTTCGCTGCTGTTGGTAGTCCCTATGATGGGCGCATCTCCCCAAACGTCAAAAGAAGTGCGGAGTAGACTCGATTCTACTTTAGTAGAGAAGCTAGAACCGCTTAACCACTTCACCATTGAGGAAGTTATGCCTATTTTGTATAGGCTATCTCTTGATAGCAAAGGGAAGGGTATAAACTTTATATTTAATCAAAATATAAATAAACCCGCGCAGGTTACTCCAGCCGTTCCTCAGGTTGGAGTTGACCCAATAACGGGACTGCCACAGCAGCCTAATATGAGAAATGAGATTCCTCAGACCCCGCAACCTAATGGTGCTCTTCCGGGCTTGGGAGTGCCGCCAATGCTGGGCTTGTTCCTTCCCGCCCCGTTAGCCGTAGGAAATAGGCAGCAGATTAAAATTAAGGGTTTATCTGTACCTCTTCACAACATCACCTTAAAGCAGGTTTTGGATATATGCGTTATGTCTTTTGATTATCCGGTTACCTATACCGTAATGGATTATGGCGTAGTATTTATGCGTAAAGACATCTCAAAGCCAACTAATTTTTATTATCGTACTTTTAGAATCAACCCCAATAGATTGGTAAACCCTCCTGTGTTTCGTCCGAGTCTATCGGGTGGCCAAAGCAGAACCAATTCAATAAACAATGGTCAAATACGATAAAAGCTCTTGCGACAAGAGTGGCTTAATAGCTACGGAGAACATCCCCTCGAAAACCTTTATTCATATTACTCATGCTTATAGGGACTGGGGTTGGATAAATATAACGCCAAACTGTTTGTATAATCATTCAATTATGAATGAAAATTGCAAAATAAAAACTATAGAAAATGAATTCGGAGTAAGGTACAAGCAGCTATTTAGTATAAGAGAAATAAAGCGGGGCGAAGAAATTTTTGTAGACTATACAAAGGACAGCGACCTAGAACAGCCGCAAAAAAATTGGAAGGGATGAGAATTGAACCAGAAATAAAGTTAGACTACAAGGACGTTCTCTTACGCCCCAAGCGTTCCGAGTTGACTTCCCGTAAGGATGTTAACTTGATGCGTACTTTTAAATTTAAGAATGCTGGTGGCGAAGGCTCTGACCCCGAGTCCTACGGGTGGACAGGCGTTCCGATCGTTGCCTCAAACATGGATACTGTTGGCACGTTTGAAACGGCCAAGGCTCTTGCTCAACATCATATGTTGACTTGCATTAGCAAGCACAACGACGCAAAGAGATGGTTACATAAGCTGGATGGCTACGGGGTTTTCAAAACGCAAGAAAGCAAGGAAGCTAACTCTAAGAACTGGAAATACGAACGAGGAGCAAAGAATTGGCAAACTAGAATTTACGACCATCTCTGTCCTTCTATTGGCATCAAGTATGACCCAAATAATTATGATGATGTAGATTACCTCAGAGACATTCAATGGAATTTTCATTGGAATAGATTTGTATGTATTGATGCAGCCAATGGATATACATCAAGGTTTTGTGATTTTATTAAACGAGTCAGAGACGAACACCCCGCGCTTATTATCATTGCGGGTAATGTTGTCACTGGCGAAATGACAGAGGAGATATTATTAAGTGGAGCAGATATTGTTAAAGTGGGTATTGGCGGCGGGTCTGTCTGTACTACTCGTATTCAAACTGGTGTTGGTTACCCTCAACTCAGCGCAGTCATTGAATGCGCGGATGCTGCTCATGGGATTGGTGGGCATATTATGGCTGACGGTGGGTGCGTATGTGCTGGCGACGTGGCCAAAGCCTTTTGTGCTGGTGCTGATTTTGTTATGTTGGGCGGGATGCTGGCAGGTCATACTGAATCAGAAGGACAAGAGGAAGAAGTAAACGGAGAGAAATATAAAACATTTTACGGCATGAGTTCCGACACAGCTATGAACAAATATCATGGAGGTGTCGCGAAGTATCGTTCCTCAGAGGGAAAAACAATAAGGATAAAACATCGTGGATTCATTAAAAATACCGTCGAAAGCATTCTGGGTGGATTGCGTTCAACCTGTACTTATATCGGCGCAAGAGACTTAAAAGATATGCCTAAATGCGCCACGTTTGTGCGGGTCACTCAACAATCCAACGAAGTTTTTGGAAGGAATTAAAATGAAGACGAATAGCATCCAACATCAATACGCGATTAAGCCGCTCCACAAAGTGAATCCGCATAACCCCTATAAATATGGGGATAAAACTAGCGATTGGGAAAAGATTTGCGAGAAATACGGCGAAGAAGACAAATCTAAGCTGACAAAAAAACGCAAATCTAAACCGACCAAATAAAAGCGCGATAGAGCTACCAAAGGATTGCCCAGAAGATTTATATATAAATCCTTATGAATTACATGAGCAGAAGAAGGGATTGGGACATTCCGCCAGAACGTGTTAAGCCTTCATTATGGATCGACGGAGTTTCTGAGTTTTCTAAAAATGTTCCAACCCACAATGACGTCTGGATTATAGAAGAGGTGTTCAAGGGTGCGACGGGTGGATTTTATGTAGAATGTGGGGCGAACAACGGAGCATATGGTTGTACCTACTTACTAGAGAGGGGTTACGAATGGAGCGGGATTCTAATTGAACCCATTCCCGCACTTTATAGACAGTGTGTAGAAAATCGCCCACGGGACAAATGCATTAACGCGTGCCTCGACTCAGTTAAAGGAGAAACAGAATTCATTGAATACGAAGAATACAAAGGATGCAGTGGTATAAAGAAAAACTTTAGCAAGACCCGAAGGAGGTATGCCAACCCAGACACTGACGCTCATGAGTCCTTCTTAATAAAAACGACCACGCTTGCCCAAGTCCTAGATGAACACAAAGCTCCCGCTCTAATTGATTATCTCGCTTTAGATGTCGAAAGATCAGAGCTTGAGATCTTGAAAGTATTTCCCTTTGATCGCTACAAATTCAAAGCCATGTCTATTGAGATGGGTGCAACCACCTTCAGGGAACTTACGAATCTAATAAAAGACAATGGATATATTAGGGTTGATAATCCATATAACAGAATTCTTCATGAAGCTTATTTTATACATAAAGATTTCATAACAATAGACTACAAGGTATGAACAATCCATTTGATTTTTTTGATAGAATCTACTGCATAAGCATGGATGAGAACAGCTTCCGCTGGAAAATGGCTGTTAAGCAATTAAAGCTACTAGGTATTTACGACAGGACGGAACGCATTCAGGGAGTCAAAAATGGCAAGAACATTACTGGCTGCTTCCTATCTCACCAATTGTGCGTTAGAAAAGCAAAAGGCGAAGGAGTAAAAAATATATTTATATTTGAAGATGACTTTTGTATGCTTAGCGGGGACATGAAGCACTTATTAGATTCATTAGAAAACCTTAAAAAACATGATTGGGAGCTTTTTTATCTAGGGGGAAAAATAGAAGAAAAACTCGAAGATATAGAAGAAAATTTATGCTCTGTAAAACTATGGTTCACCCACGCTTACGCTATTAATGGGAACGCATTTGACAAAATACTAGCCTTTAAAGGTGACGACTCGACCTTCAGGGGACACTCAAAGGGACAGATAGATGTTTTTTATTTTCTAAATGATTTTAAAATGTATCTAATTAATCCCATGATGGCAATTCAAGTTCAAGATGATAAAGAAGTAAGACCGCACTGGCAGATGCGCTCTTTCATGAATAAAATATTATGAAGAGTGTTGAAGAATTAAAAACCTACTTTGATGAGTATCTTAGCCAGTTTCGCGATTTAGATATATATTGTTGGATAGCTGGTGGATCGATAAGAGATTTTTTTCTTAATGAAGAACGCAATGATATAGATCTTTTTCTAAAAACTTCTAGCGATCAATTAAAAGCTAAGAACCTCCTTATTGGCAATGGGTTTACTATTCTAAAAAAACACCCAAACCATTATACGCTTGGAAGAGGTGCTAATGAGCTTTACGGTTTAATGATAGCCGAAAACAACCCACAAGAATGCATAGATAATTTTGACTACACTGTCTGCTCGGCTGCGCTAGATTCCGAGCTTAACTTCTTTCATCATGTAGATTTTTTTGAACATCTAAAAGAAAAAAAACTTATAAGAAGCGAGCAGTCAGATAGGTGGGTTATCACTAATGTTAGACGGTTACGCAAATTCCTAAAAAGAGGGTATTCCATCGACAAAAAAAATCTAATTCAGTATCTTTATGATCAAGAGGCAACCTTTGAGTACCGAAAAAGGCTAAGAGAATTAAACGATAATTAGCTTGACCTTTATTAAGAAATATCCTATATTAAAGACATGGTAAGAGGCTGGCTACAAAAGACCGAAAGGGAACTAGACAGATGCAATCACTTAATGGAGTTACTAAGAACCTTACTGGGTCTTTGCACATTAACTTTGCAGGTAGTCATTCTTCTTAAATTATTTAATATTATATAGGTAAACGACGCTAGACAGAACAAAAGGATAAATTATGAACGCAATATACGCAATATCACCCTACACGGTAAACGGGCAATGGGTCTTCGACGACTCAGCCAGACAACTCTACGCGGAACCATTAGTCTGCGGCGCAGATATGCTCTGCTCTGTATTGTTTCAGAAGTACGGCAACTTTAATTTAATCTTTACGGACAGCGGCTTACCGGAATTTGATTTTCATTTAACGAGAAGCAGCGGTAGCGGAGAAGTAGAAGGAGGAACTTGGTACAAAGAGGCGGCTTCTGGTCAAGACGCTTGGCTTTGTCCCGCGCTGTTCAAATACTTTACTGTGGCTCCAGACAATTTATACATTAAAGCTAATTCAAGACAGGAGGATTTTAAAAATGAAGAAAAGCAAATTACTGCCTAAAGACGGCTCAGAGTTCACAATCTTCTTCTTGAAGGAGAATAACGCTGACATCGCTGTGTCAAATGACTTAAACGAGATGGACGTTAACGAGAACTCAGCTTTGGCAGAGAAGTTCCAGCCCTTTGGCGTCTTGCCTCCGACTCCGCTACCCCTTCCTTTACCGCCACATTGCCTGTTGATTGACGACTCCATTAGCAGCGACCATGTGGGGAGCCCTGTGGCTGGAAGGATATATAAAATAAAAGACTTGAATGTCCTTGGCCGTTTTGAGGGTTCAACTGTACGAAGCCCTGAATGGATAAACCACGGCTCAGAAGCGGTATCAGCCTTCTTTCGCTTATCTGTGCACGGCACAAGCATTTATGTAAATCAACACGACAACCTTCTCTTGAAAGCAAGCAGACGAGAAGTAGAGATATATCTTAACATCGAACAATAATGCGAAGTATAATTACATTTTTAGCGTCTTAATCATTATGAAAAAGGGACTCCTACTATTAGCATTTGCGATGGGCGCAAACGCTTTATATGCTCAAACCTACGGAAATCAGCCAAATAATAACGCGCAAGGGGGTTCATCTGGTAACGGAAATTTGCCAAATAATAACGCGCAAGGGGGTTCATCTGGTAACGGAAATTTGCCAAATAATAACGCGCAAGGGGGTTCATCTGGTAACGGAAATCAGCCAAATAATAACGCGCAAGGGGGTTCATCGGGTAACGGAAATCAGCCAAATAATAACGCGCAAGGGGGTTCATCGGGTAACGGAAATCAGCCAAATAATACGGGCGGGAGGACGCAACGAAGGATTAATAATGGTTATGCTTATGGCAGACGGGTAAGTCGAATGATTCCCGCCACTGCATCGGGGCAGGGTTCAGCACGTTACCAAAGAATTAATTTGAGATTACCTCGTTCAGCTTACGGAAGGGTGAGTTTTCCGTTCGGGCGTCAGCCAAATAATAACGCGCAAGGGGGTTCATCGGGTAACGGAAATCAGCCAAATAATAACGCGCAAGGGGGTTCATCGGGTAACGGAAATCAGCCAAATAATAACGCGCAAGGGGGTTCATCGGGT
>Ga0302119_10000001_pt1 | contig 184623 bp, 165 predicted proteins | sample AG5_Tmax_MG_FD_203114 | JGI IMG/M metagenome (GOLD analysis project Ga0302119, IMG submission 203114) | Marine microbial communities from Western Arctic Ocean, Canada - AG5_Tmax | ecosystem: Environmental > Aquatic > Marine > Oceanic | place: Canada: Western Arctic Ocean | collected 2017-10-01 | reverse complement strand
GGTGCTTCGGTGTTATTAAAAGCCCCACGAAAGGCTTTACCTATTGGGGTTCTCGCGGTGGAAACGATAACGGCTTCTCTCATAATTCAGTCTCTTAAAGGGGATTTGAAATCTGTTATTTTTTCTTAGGTTATTAAGCTCTTTGGCTAGACACAGGCACAATTTCACCGGTCATATAACTGGAATAATCGGAGGCCAGGAACATCATCACGTTAGCCACCTCCCATACTTCGGCTGCTCGACCAAAAGCCTCTTTGGACGCCAGTTCCTCCAACAATTCGATAGGTGTGGTCTTCTTGAGAAAATCATGGAACGCGATAGAAGGAGACACCGCATTGATACGCACACCAAAATCAGCCGCTTCCAGCGCAGCACAGCGTGTCAACGCCATTACCCCCGCCTTAGCCGCAGCATAATGGCACTGTTCTTTTTGCGCTCGCCAACCCAACACTGAGGCGTTGTTAACAATGACACCCGCACCGCGAGGCTGCATTTTTTTGAGCATGGCGCGCATCATTCGCATGGTGCCGTTTAATGTCACATCTAAAACACCAGACCATTGCTCATCAGTCATGTCGGTAAGCAGAACTGTGCCCCCCAGTCCTGCATTGTTGATCAAAATATCAACCCCTTGGAGCACTTCTTCGGCATAATCAACGAGCTCTTGAACCTCAACCTCTATGGTGACATTGCACAGCTTGGGGTATATCGCATCTAAACCGGTTTCAGCTTTTAACGACTCCACTGCCTTCGTCAGACGCCCTTGATGTATGTCACTGATGACAATGCCTCTAGCACCTTCCTCTACCGCACGTTTAGCTGCGGCCAAACCAATACCGGCGCCTGCCCCGGCGGTTATCAATACCGACTTTCCCTCGAGTAAGTTGTGCCCTTTTACATAAGCTGGTGGTGCTTTTAAAGCCATTTTAGTACTCCTTAATAAGCATTATGCCCTTAACCTCGGGGCTCTCTGGGCATACCCAAGGCACGCTCAGCAATAAGGTTGCGTTGAATTTGATTAGTTCCGCCGTAAATAGTATCGGCGCGAGAAAACAAGTACATCGATTGCAGCCGGTTTAGCTGGTAGGGCCCACCCTCAAGCACTTCGCTCTCAGCTCCCATTACGTCCATGGCCAGCTTACCCAAATTTCGATGCCAGCTAGACCAATACAACTTATAAATCATCGATTCTTTTTGTAAACTTCCATCGGCCCCTTCAGAGGAGAGCACTCGCATACTGTTAAATCGCATAATTCTAAGGCCTATATGGGCCTCCGCGATTCGTTGACGGATCTGAGGGTTTTTGGCTGAACCATTGGATTTGGCCAGTGTAATAATCTCGTCCAGTTCGTTTTGAAACAGCATTTGCTGGCCCAGCGTAGAGATACCGCGTTCAAAGCCCAACAAGCCCATGGCGACTTTCCAACCATCTCCAGGTTCGCCGACAATGTCTTCAGCTGAACAGTGAGCATCATCAAAAAATACTTCGTTAAACTCGCTGGTGCCGGTGAGTTGCTCTATTGGGCGAACCGTTACTCCAGTCTGGTCAATGGGTACCAAAAAGAACCCTAAACCGTGATGACCAACAGATTTAGCGTCAGTGCGCGCAATAACAAAGCAATAATCAGACTCTCGAGCCAAGGAAGTCCATACTTTTTGTCCACTGATAAACCATTGCTGTGTGGCATTATCGAACTTGGCGCCGGTTTTTACATTAGCTAAGTCTGAACCCGCCCCAGGTTCAGAATAACCCTGGCACCAAAAGGCCTCACCGCGCAAAATTTCTGGTAAATATCGGTCTTTCTGATCCTGGTTACCAAAGACAATAAGTGTCGGTCCAACCAGCGTCTCACCAATATGTCCTGCTCTCCCTGGCCCTTGGGCTCTTGCGTATTCTTCGTTAAAAATAACCTGCTGTTCTATTGAGGCGCCACGGCCACCGTGTTCAGGCGGCCAACCAATGCAGGTCCAGCCCCCTTGGTAGAGCTTTTGCTCCCAGGCTTTCCGCTCGTCAATAAACATATGCTGATCACCTGGTCCGCCACGACCACGAATAATATCAAACTCACCGCACAGGTTGGATGCTAACCAGTTGGCAATTTCCTGACGAAACAACTCATCCTTTGGGCTAAAGTCTAGCTTCATAAGGTCACCTGAGTATCCAGCAAAAGAGTCGCCAGCCGTTCCCGATGATAGTCTGATGCGCCTAGAAACGTCTCTGTAGACTTAGCTCGCTTGAAATACAGCTGAATATCGTATTCCGCCGTAATGCCAACACCACCATGAAGCTGGATGCCCACCCCAGCATTGTGAAAAAAGCTGTCGCTACTGTAGGCTTTGGCAATACTGGCAGCTTCAGCTAACCCTGAGGCGCCTGCGCTTTGATTGAAAAATTGATCGCCAACACAGGCTGCGTAATAGACGGCTGAGCGTGAGGCTTCGACCTTAACCAGCATGTCTGCACACTTGTGTTTTACCGATTGATAAGAGGCTATTGACCGACCAAATTGGACTCGTTCACTAATATAAGCCAACGTTGAATCAAGGCATTGCTGTGAACCACCTAATTGCTCTGCAGCCACTGCGATTCGACCTAAATCTAAAATTTGCTCAAGTTGCGGCCAAGCTTCGCCCGCACTGCCCATCACGGTGCCCTCATGAAGTATCAGATTGTTTATCTGCAACTGCGCCTGCCTGCGAGTCTGATCCATGGTTGGCAACCACTCGCGACTGATACCCGGCGTGTTGGCAGGCACGACAAATAGGCTAATACCCTCGAGCCCGTGGGAGTCTTGATCTCGCGCTGCCAGCACCAAAATATCGGCACTGTGGCCGTCTGGCACAAAGCGATAGGTCCCATTTAAACAATACCTGTCACCCTGCTTTTGGTAAGTGACCTTAACGCCGCTAGAGCTCCAATCTCCAGCCTCAGAGGTATGCGCTAGGGTGGCGGTTATACCCGCGGTAATCTGCGGTAAATAGGTCAATTTTTGCAGCTCTGTGCCAGCCACTAAAAGTGCATTGGCGGCTAAACAGACTGAGGCATAAAACGGAGAACAACAAAGGTAACGCCCCATTTGCTCTAGTGTCGCCGTCAGTTCGACATAGCCAAGCCCCAAACCACCATAGGCTTCTGGAATGTGTATTCCTTGCCAGTACATTTCATCACAGATGCGCCTCCATAACTGAGGGTCATAACCCAATTCGGTGTCCATTACCTGCCGCACAGCAGCACTAGTGCATGTCTCTGTTAGAAAAGCGTCTGCGGTATCGCGAATCATTATCTGTTCGTCGGTAAACTTAAAATCCATAATAGCTTGGCTCTACTCCACTCAGGTTAATACTATATTAGGCGCCATATACCTTTTGTGCTGGGGTTTCACGTGATATAAGCTCCTGTACCGCTTCACCAACCTCCTCTGCTTGCCACTTGGCACCTTTATCCACCGAAAGGGTTGAACGCCAACCATCGGCCACGGATATCTCCCCACCGACGACTTCAAATAAACGTCCCGTGCAATCTGCTGAATGTTTAGACCCTAGCCAAACAACTAATGGCGCCACATTGGACGGATCATAATAGTCAAAGCTTCCGTTCTCAGGTTTTTTCATCATATCTGCGAAAGCCTCTTCGCTCATACCAGTTCTGGCCGCTGGGGCCAGACCATTTGCGGTAATCCCGTAGCGTCTTAATTCGGCCGCTTGATTGAGTGTTAAAGAAGCAATGCCCCCCTTAGCAGCTGCGTAGTTACTCTGGCCAATGGAGCCATTTAATCCGGCGCCTGAAGATGTATTGATAATTCGAGCGTCTACTTGATGGCCCTGTTTGAATTGGTCGCGCCAGTAATGCACAGCATGGCTGCTAATGCAGAAATGACCCTTTAAATGTACCGAAATTACCTGATCCCACTCTTGCTCTGTCATCGATGCGAACATTCGATCTCGGCATATACCTGCGTTGTTAATCACAACGTGAAGATCGCCAAAATGATCTATGGCTGTCCGAACGATAGATTCAGACTGCTCATAATTAGTGATATCTTGAGTGTTTACTAAAGCTTTCCCACCTGCACGTTGAATATCGGCTACCGTATCTGCCGCAGCCTGAGCGTTAATATCATTAACCAATACCTTGGCCCCAGCGGCGCCAAAAGCTAAGGAGTACTCTCGCCCTAACCCGCCGCCTGCCCCAGTGATAATAATCACTCGCCCATCACAAATACCGCTCATTTGTTTAATTCCTATAAAGTATCTAATTAATTAGTCGGTGCTGACTCAAGCCAGCGTATTTAGAGTCGCTCTATAATGGTGACGTTTGCCTGACCACCACCCTCACACATCGTCTGAAGTCCATAGCGCCCGTTACTGCGCTCTAACTCATGTAGCAAAGTGGTCATTAACTTTGTGCCAGTGGCACCTAAGGGGTGTCCCAGCGAAATCGCCCCACCGTTAACGTTGGTTTTATCTGGGTCAAACCCAGTCTCCGCAAGCCATGCCATCGGCACTGGCGCAAAGGCCTCGTTAATTTCTACTAGGTCAATATCATGAATACTCATCTGGGCTTTTTTCAATGCGTGGGCCGTCGCGGGAATCGGTGCTGTTAACATCCAAATAGGGTCTGCACCTCGCACTGACATATGGGCAATGCGAGCTCGTGGTGTTAGATTGTAACGCTTTAACGCATCTTCAGAAACCAACAAAACAGCAGAAGCTCCGTCGCAGGTTTGACTGGACACTGCCGCTGTAATGCTGCCGCCCTTTTGTATGGGTTGCAGTTCGGCCATTTTCTCAAGTGAGGTGATTCTGGCAGTTTCGTCCATTACAACACCATTTAATGGCACTATTTCTCTATCAAAATAGCCCTTTTCGATAGCGCTTAAGGCACGATTATGAGAGCGCAGAGCAAAGGCCTCCATGTCGGTACGAGACAATTTCCATTTGTCCGCCATCATCTGGGCAGAATTAAACTGAGAGACAAAAACATCGCCATAACGATCCACCCAGCCCTTGCTCCCTGAGAATGGATCAGAAAAGCCTAGGGGGCCCGCTAGGGTCATTGCCGAGCCTATGGGGATCTGAGTCATGGTTTGCACGCCGCCAGCAACGATGACATCCATTGTCCCTGACATAATCGCCTGAGCGGCGAAATGCACCGCTTGTTGGGAAGAGCCACACTGCCGGTCGATAGTGGTGCCAGGAACCTCGTCTGAAAGACCAGCGGCTAACCAAGCAGTCCGAGCTATATCGCCGGCTAGAGGACCAACAGCATCAACACAACCAAAAATAACGTCGTCGTACTCAACGTCCGGGATACCATTACGCTGCACAATGCTCTTTAACACATGAGCACCAAGATCCGCACCATGGACATCGGCTAGGCCGCCATTACGTCGTCCCATTGGACTGCGAATCGCATCCACTATATAAGCCTGATTTAAAGCCATTAACCTGCTCCCTGTTGTGAATTAGATTCATCACTTGGCGAAGTGCTTTTGCCAAACGTATGTTCAGCACCCATTAACGCATTGGGGTTTAACAGCCACTCGTGAATTCTATTTTTATGGAATCCAGCATCGCCCCAGGTCTTATCAATAGCCCAGCAACGCTTCATCCAGATTTGAAGATCGCACTCCCATGTGTAGCCCATAGCGCCATGTACCTGCATGCCGTGACGAACAGTTAGAAGCGCAGCATAACTCGCTGCCACCTTAGCGTGGGACACAGCCCAATCAGCACGAGTGGGTGAATTCGCAACGGCATAAGCCGCTCTGGCGATAACCGGTTTAGCAAACTCTATACTAACCGCACAGTCAGCGAGCAGATGTTTGACAGCCTGATTGGCGCCCACAGGCCGACCAAATTGTTCTCGGTCGGTCGTGAAAACCACAGCCCGATGCAAAATACTTTCGGCCAAACCTATTAACTGAGCGGCCACACCCAAGGCACCTCGATTGAGCGCAGAGCGCCATAATTCTGCCCCTGGTTGTCCACCGGCTATCTTAGTTCCACGGCTGGGCTGCCAGTTAACTTTGGATATTCGACGGCTGGGGTCTGAGCTCCGCTGAGCAATCAAATCCACCGTTTGGGTACTCACTAAATGTACCTCGTCACCATGAGGCAATAGTAACCAGTGGCTTGTATCTGCCATGTTTACGTAGGGGTTAATCCAATGGCCACAGGCAACCGAGGCATTGCCTGTGGCGATCTGTTTTAGGGTGTCTTGGCATTGATTGGCTGCGGCTAGGTCAGAGCTAGCGACGTCAGATAACATAGCGGTGGCCGCCATCGCATTTTCAACCAGAGGCTCTGGCAAGGCTACGCGGCCGCACTCTTGTGCCAACAGAATGAAATCTAGTTCGGACAGGCCTAAACCGCCGCAGGACTCTGGTACTAACAAGGCATTAAGCCCCATATCTGCAAGCTGCTGGGTTAAATTGGCATCAATACCTTGACGAGTTGTCCAGCGGGCGCGAATCGAATCAGCTGTAACTTCACCGGACAAGAGGGCTGCAACCGTATCTCGGTAGGTTAGTTGATCTTCTGAGTAAGTGAAGTTCACGTTGGTTACCTGTAGTCAGTTAGGCCTAGATATTTGATATCAAAGACGCTCATTTGCGTGGCATACCGAGCATTCTCTCGGCGATTATGTTGCGCTGAACTTCATTGGTTCCGGCGTAAATGGGTCCTGACTGAGCAAATAAAAAGCCGTCCAACCAGTTGCCTAATTCAGCGCTAGCATCTTCTGAATCGGCCTCCAGCTCTCCCTTTGATCCAAGTAGGCGCATGGCTACGTCATGTATCTTTATGTCTAATTCTGACCAAAATATCTTATTACAGCTCGATTCAGCCCCTATCTGGCCTCCGCTCATGAGTCTTGATGCAGTTTGATAGGTCGAGAGCGCATAAGCTTCGGCATCCATGTAACAGCGGACTACGGCATCTTCGATCGACAAATCAAGAATGTCGTTGCGCTTAGCGCGATAAAGTCCCATTAGATTTTTTGCCGCTTGCTGAAAACGTGCAGGGCTTCGCAACATCAAGCCTCGCTCAAAGCCCGCAGTAGACATTGCAATGCTCCAGCCTTCCCCCTCGCCCCCTAAGCGATTGAACACAGGGACCCTAACATTATCAAAGAAGATTTCAGCAAACCCTGGCAGGCCGTTAAGTTGCTCAATGGGGCGAACGGTGACACCTTCTGCGTCTAGTGGAACAAGCACAAATGACAATCCGTGATGTCGGCTTGAATCTGGGTCAGTGCGGAACATGCAAAACACCCAATCAGCAAATACGGCTCTGCTCGACCATGTTTTCTGGCCGTTAATAACATACTCATCGCCATCTCGAGTCGCCTTAGATCTTATTGCAGCCATATCAGAACCGGCACCCGGTTCTGACCAACCTTGAGCCCAAATTTCATCGCCACTGGCCATCGCACTAATAAAACGCTCTTTTTGCTCGTCAGTGCCATATTCCATTAACGTTGGGCCGAGCAAGAAGATGCCGTTCTGATTAACCCTTAGAGGTGCTCCAGCACGATAATACTCTTCTTCAAAAATAAGCCACTCAATAAGATTGCAGCCTCTGCCACCATACTCCTTTGGCCAAGTCACCATCCCCCAGTTTCCTGACGCGAGGGTTTTCTCCCACTGCCGGTGCTGCTCAAACCCTTTTTGTGTATCAAAGGAGTTGAGGGGCTGTTTGGGCAGATTGTCCACTAGCCACTGACGGACTTGTAGACGGAATCCCTGCTCTTCAAATGTGTATGTCAATTTCATAGTAAATGTACCTTTTACCCATGTTTGGGTAACCCCCATTAGGAAGATATTATCTTGCAAAACTGACCCTTAGGTTTTGTCCTGGTTTTTGTTCTCGTCAGCCATCTTTTTCGCGTCAAAACCACCAAGTTTGTCACCAGACACTAACTCATTGTGGCCATGGGCAAAGTGATGCCAAGCAAAAGCCGCGTCCATACCGGTGCGCTTACCCCGTAAGTCTTCAATATTGTTAATAACCTGTTTGGTTAGGGCCAGACCCAAGCGCGGCATGGTGCCTATTTTTGCCGCAATAGCATCTACGTCAGCATCTAGGGTCTCTCGGGTCGATAGACGATTGACCATACCCATCTGCTCAGCTCTTTGGGCAGACATACGATCACCTAAAAACAGGAATTCTTTGGCGATACGAGGGGGTAGTTCAAAGGGGTGGGCGAAATATTCGACCCCAGGAATACCCATTCGTACCACCGGATCTGAAAAGAAAGCATCGTCAGTAGCAACTATAAGATCACAGACCCATGCCAACATTAGCCCTCCAGCAATACAGGCACCCTGGACTGCCGCAATGGTCGGCTTGGGAATATCTCTCCAGCGACGGCACATACCCAAGTAAGCCTCGGCTTCACGCACATATAAGAACTCACCTCCATCTTTATTGGCGTGGTCATACCAAAGAGTAACTCGATCTTGGCTTTCGTTGATATCACGGTTAGGAGTACCAATGTCATGGCCGGCTGAGAAATGTTTGCCGTTGCCTTTAAGCACTATCACCTTAACCTCGTCATCGGCTACTGCACACTGAAACGCGGCGTCTAATTCATAGGTCATGCGCCCATTTTGGGCATTGTTATATTTAGGGCGATTCATAGTGATTGTGGCAACACCTTTCGCCACAGAATAGAGCACGATATCGACCTCAGTTTCAGTTTTTTGGTTGTCAGTCATAATTTTTCTCTCGTATTTTTGCTCAGGTCTAAATAAGGTTAACGTCGGTCACCCACAGGATTATCCGCTAACTGTTTGTGGCGGATTCCAACAGGGTCTAACGACGCGATTATGGCAATCTGGTCAATTGTTGGCCCTACAGTAGTGGTAACTTCATCGCCGATATGCACTGCAAAACCGGTATTATCGATCACTTGCTGTACCGTAATTCCAGGATGCAAGGTCAGTAGTCGTAACTGATGATTAGGCCCTTGCCAATCCATAACGCAGAGGTCTGTTACTACTTGCCGGATATCAATATCATCAAAGCTATAGCCTCTAGGCAAACGTTCGGCGTTATAGCCTATAGAGCAGACAACATCACACTCACCTTCAACGAATACACGCTTGCTGTGGGCTGGGACATAAAAAGAGTTAGCGTGGCTAATAGAGTTGCCTGGAAAACCTCGTACACCCAGCATTTGAACTTTAGGTTGTTCATAAGTACCACCCAAGGCCGAAATGTTAGTTTGCCCGAATCGATCGATCTGACTAGGGCCAACTAGCGCATGGCGCTTACCACCCCAAACGTTGTCAAATATCCGAGAAAAGCCCATCCAAGATTCTTGTTTCTGTCCTTCCCCAAAATGCCTTCCGCTCACTGCATTGGGTTCACTTAGCATCCAAGCCTCAGAATCAGTCATCATCAAATCGGTATTACAGGATTTCATTGCAAGACTCGCCGCCAAACGGGGAATAACCCCAATACCCGTCGCTAGCACCTCGCCATTTCCTCTAAAGGTCTCGGCAGCTGCGCAAATCATCAGTTCACATAGTCTGTATTCTGCGGCCGTTGTCGTCATTAACTTTAGTCCATTACAAAATAATTATTAATAAATTGGCAAGGGAATAGACTTGATTTTATCCTCCCCTCCCACCGCTTCTTGGTATTCCTGCTCATCTTTTCCAGCAATATAGGTATCACGGTAATGGTCGAAGCCACCCTCTTTAGCTGTCGCATTGTAGAGTTCGAAGTGAGCCACATCAAAACCATAAAATGGAGCACAAGACGTCGGGTGAGCCCCGCAGGGAAGATGCACTACAGTTGTCGTTTCAGATCGCTCCCAATGAACATGCCTAGCTTCATCTGAGGGCGAAAAATAGTCCGAATCGACGATATCTTCGCAACTAGCGATGGTCACCTCTGCAGCGCGGGCAAACCAATCGTCCATGTAAAGGTCTGGACCTTTGATTTGGCATACACCTCGAGTATCTGCCTTATCGACATGGACCAGCGATACGTCCAGTTTCAATGCCGGCATAGCGACCCAGTCTTTTTCATCATAAGGGCTGGCGATAATAGCCAGGTCGCTGTTGTTTTTAATCACATCGGTACCTAGGCCAACGTTGGTTGGAATAAAGGGTATTTTCCACGCCGCTGCTCGAAGACCCAGCAAAAGCATACCTTCATCAACTTCCATCACTTGGATGCTGCCATTCTGGCGAGCTTGCCGGAAATAGGGTTCAAGAGGAATGAAATCAAGGGAGACAAAGGCAAAGATGACCTTTTTAACCTTACCCGCTGCACACAGCATACCGACATCAGCCCCGCCATAGGCAACGATGGTTAGATCAGTTAAATCTGAGCGAAGGATCTCTCGTATCAGTGCCATTGGTTTTCGTCGAGGACCCCAACCGCCAATACCGACAGTCATGCCATCACTAATCTGTGCAATTGCCTGCTCAGCGGACATTATCTTGTTCATGGGGCAACTCCAAAACCTGATTAAAAATAACGCTGCGGGAACATTGGCTCGCCCCAAAAGTATTCAAGGCCATCAATAGACGTCGAAGCAATAGTATAAATGCAGAAACCAGATTATGTGAGGTGGCCCTTAGGCAATCATCATCCATTAGGACTATGACAAAATTGCCTCACTCAAATATATTGAAAGCCAATTAAAGAAAACTGAAGCCTCTATGGTCAACAACACTGCTGATAGCCCCTGCAACAGCAAAACCATTCCGCAGCTTATCAACGCAGCCGCAGCCCATTTTGATGATCGTGTGTTTATCGATGACAATGGTTACACGATCACTTTCCGGCAGCTTCAGGAGCAGTCACGCAATGTAGCTGCCGCACTTATGTCGCGGGATTTTAAACTCGGTGATAAAGCCGCCATTTGGGCCCCCAACATGTACCAATGGGTCGTCGCAGCAATGGGCATACAGACCGCCGGTGGCGTACTGGTAACGATAAACACTCGATACAAAGGAAGCGAGGCGGCTGATATATTGCGCCGCGCCTCTGCATCTGTTTTATTTAGTGTGGGCGATTTCCTCGACACTGATTACACTCAAATGCTCGCCAACGAAGATATTGGTTCGATTAATGACATTGTGGTTTTTAACCCTACGGCTAATGACTCACTTTCATGGAATGACTTCTATGACAGCGGCGAGCAACATCTCACCAAGTATGGCAGTGATGCCTTAGAGCAACGGATAGCCGAAATCCAGCCAACTGATCTGTCAGATATCCTTTTTACCTCTGGCACTACAGGCGCACCCAAGGGAGTAATGACGTCTCACGAACAAAACATTCGTACCTTTAAAATATGGACAGAGTTACTGGGGCTTGATGAGAATGATCGGTATTTGGTCATAAATCCCTTTTTCCATAGCTTTGGCTACAAAGCGGGTATTCTTGCCTGTCTAATGCGTGGTGCCAGGCTAATACCTCATCAGGTATTCGATCCAGAATTAATTTTACAGCGCGTTGAGCGTGAACGAATAACCATGATGCCAGGGCCTCCGACTCTATTTCAGTCTATCTTATCGTCACCCCACCTCAATGACTTTGATATATCAACTCTATCAAAAACCACCACTGGTGCTGCCGTCATCCCGGTAGAGCTGATTACTAACATACGGCAGACACTAGGGATACAAACAGTCCTGACCGCCTACGGTCTTACAGAATCCTGTGGGTTGGTCAGCATGTGTCGGCATGAGGACTCTGACTCAACGGTAGCAACCACCTCTGGCCGTGCTATACCTGGAATTGAACTTAAATGTGTCGATGAGCATGGCCAGCCTTTAGAGGCAGGCCATGCAGGCGAGATTGTGGTTAGAGGATTTAATATCATGCTTGGTTACTTTGAAAATTCAGTGGCAACTGCAGAGTCAATCGACAACGATGGCTGGCTGCACACCGGTGATATAGGTTTCTTAGATAACCATGGCAATCTATCAATCACTGATCGACTTAAAGATATGTTTATTACCGGAGGGTTTAATTGTTATCCCGCAGAGATCGAAAATCAATTATCACAACACCCCTCTATCGCTAGCTGTGCTGTCATTGGTATCCCTGATGTGCGTTTAGGCGAGGTTGCTATGGCTTGGGTTGTTTTAGAGAGTGGCTGCTCATTAGACGAACAGCAATTGATTAGCTGGAGCCGTGATCGCATTGCAAATTATAAGGTTCCCAGGCGGGTCCAGGTAATCGACAGTCTGCCACTCAATGCCTCTGGAAAAGTATTAAAAATGCAGTTGCGCAGTCTTGCAGCTGATCAAAAACACTAGACCATAATAGAATTAATGGAGAAATATAATGACAATACAAAGCCTTGGATACATTGGAATAAACAGTACCGACCTCAGTCAATGGCAAACATACGGGACGCAGGTGCTTGGTTTGCAAGATGTCACTGATCAGTATCCAAGCGATAATAGCTTATTACTGAAAATGGACGAACGCCCTTTTCGCATGATTATCCAGCAATCAAAGGTCGATAGTTTTGGATTTTGCGGCTGGGAAGCCACGAATCAAGAAAATATGGCTGACACAGTAGCCAGATTGGCGGCGGCCGGAGTAACCGTTACCAATGCTAGCCCTGAACTTGCGCAGCAACGCTGTGTCACCGAATTAGTTATGTTTAGCGACCCTGCGGGGAATCAGCATGAGCTTTACTGGGGCCCGGTATCCAACTCTAAAAGAATGGTCTCTCCGGTTGGTGTCAGTGGTTTTGTCACTGGCGAAATGGGCTTGGGCCATGTCATTCTACCTGCCCTTAATTTCGATGAAACCAGTGCATTTTATACTGATGTACTGGGCTTTGGCCTCTCTGATTTAATGAACATTAAATTCAGCGACGACCCAGCAGAGCCTAATAAGCGGCTTTGGTTTATGCACTGCAATCAACGTCACCACACCATTGGCTTATTTGAGATGGATTTCCCTGCCGGATGCGTGCACGCAATGATTGAAGTTGAATCAGTTGATGAGGTTGGGCTAGCGAATGATCGACGCATTGCACAAGGAGTAAATCTCTCAGGGACTCTTGGCCGTCACACCAATGATCATATGTTGTCATTCTATATGCGTTCGCCAGGTAATTTTGACATCGAGTATGGCGCTGAAGGCAGAACCATTGAAGATTGGGAGAAATTTAGCGTATTTGAAAGTACAGTTCCTAGCTTTTGGGGCCATGATTTCAGTGTCGGGCAGGGTTAATAGATACAGCTTAATTCAAATGGGGTATGCGCAAAATTCCTAATATTGCGACTATGGCATCGCTTTCCCCATACCAATTTCTACAAAGAGAATGCTGTTTTATGTCTGACATTGACCTTCGAGATTTACGTGACGCGTTTGGTTCCTTCGCTACAGGAGTGACCGTTGTCACCACACTGTGTAACGTTGACTTGATTGCTAAGACTCCAGTGGCAATGACCGCTAACAGCTTTTGCTCAGTGTCCCTTGACCCCCCTCTAGTACTGTGGAGCATTGATAAGAAAGCCAAAAGTTTTGACGCTTTCTCTAAGTCAGAGCATTTTGCCGTACATATTCTACACGGAGGTCAGAAGGAGCTATCGTCTATTTGTGCAACTCGTAATGCCGATAAGTTTGCCAACGAAGCATGGAGGTCAGGAATAGAGGGTGTTCCTATTCTTGCCGATTACAACACCTGTTTTCAATGTTCTGTAGAGCATAAATATGATGGAGGAGATCATGAAATTATTGTCGGCAGAGTCCTAGATTTTGACAATAACGAGCGTGAATCACACACCAATCCACTGCTGTTCTACCGAGGGAAATACACCGAGGTCGCGTAGCTAAATAATTAAGTAATGACACGTATAAGCAATCCTTTAGGGGACTAGAAAATGCACACTGTGAACCAAGACGTATTAGATATCATTGTCAAAAATGCCGATCAAGGCAGGGCAAATCGCAAAATACCCGCTGAGAATATTCAGGCGTTAAAGGACTGTGGTTTCTTTGGGATGCTTCTACCTAAATCATTAGGAGGTTCTGAACATACCCCTCAAGAATTCTTCCAGGATCATCTCGCCATTGCCAAGGCGGACATGAGTACTGCTTGGGCGTGCGGGATTGTCGCCGTGCATCCCTATCAAATTGCACTGATGGACCCGCAAGCTCAACAAGACGTGTTTTCAGATGATCCCACCACCCTCATCAGTAGCTCATATAACCCCATCGGCGCGAAAGTTGAAATCGTTGACGGTGGCTTTATGGTGAGTGGCCGCTGGGGTTGGAGTTCTGGGTCAGATCACTGCAACTGGGCGCTTCTCGGTGGCGTAATTCCTACCGAAGGCTATCGCACCTTTTTGATTCCACGAGATGATTATGACATCGAAGATACCTGGCATGTGATGGGGTTGCAGGGAACAGGCTCTAATGACGTAGTGATAGATACACCCGTATTTATTCCTGATCATCGCACTCACAAGCAAATGGACGGCTTCAATTGTGTGCAAAGTCAACCCAACCCAATGTATCAAATGCCATGGGCCCAAGTCTTTATCCGAGTGGTCTGCACCCCCGCTATTGGTGCGCTAAGTAAGGGGCTAGAGTTATTCTTGTCAGACCGAAGTACCGCTAGTACTGACATGACAAAGCTTGCTGGAGATGTTGAAACTCAGACGCGAATTGCGTTTGTTAGTAATATTATTGATGAATGCCAAACCATTATGTTTAAAAACTTCGATGAGATGCAAAGTAATGATTGGCAGCCTTCGATCAATCAGCGAATTCTCTATCGTTATCAGTCAAGTTTGGTAATAGAAAAATGTATTGAAGGTATCGACAGGCTGTTTGATGTGGCAGGCGGACGCTCAGTGTATGCTGGACACGCTCTCCAACAAATATGGAATGACATCCATATTGCCCGTGCTCATGTTGCCAATAGTCCTGCGATGTTCGCGCGAAACCTAGGCGCCACACTCTTAGGTGTTGAAAATTCTGACTTCTTTATTTAATCGAGAATTTATTATGGCAGGGACGGTTCCAGAAGGCAGTTACGCAACCCTTAGTAATGGAATGAACCTTCATTATCTTGAGTTGCACTCAAGTAATGCGGATGCACCTACGGTTGTCTTTATTCATGGTAGCGGCCCTGGCGCCAGTGGTTGGAGTAATTTCAAACAAAACACTGAGGCATTTCACAAAGCTGGATACACCACCATTGTTATCGATATACCTGGCTACGGATATACCAGCAAGCCCACTGATGCGATCTATAGCTTAGATTACTTCACCCAGTATTTAGATGAGTTTATGATCCACAAAGGTATCAATAGCGCGATTCTCGTGGGCAACTCTTTGGGTGGGGCTATCGCGATTGGTTATGCATTAGAGCACCCAGAAAAAGTAAGCCATTTAATATTGATGGCTACCGGCGGGGTTGAAGAACGCGAGGTCTACTTTGCCACTCAAGGTATCCAAGCGATGGTTAAATATCCAATGGGGTCACCCGAATTTACCAAAGATGTACTCGGTGAGTTGTTAAAACTATTGGTTTTTGATCCAAAACATGTGACCGAGCAACTTGTTACTGAACGCTGGGAAATCTTGCAATTACAAAACCCCCAAGTATTAGCTACCATGCAGATACCAAACCTAAGTGATCGTTTGGCGGAGCTTAGCATTCCTGTCTTGGGATTTTGGGGCTATCAAGACAAATTTTGCCCCATCTCAGGTGCACACACTGTTATAAGCCAGTGTAATGATGCTCGAATGAACATGCTCAGCCAATGTGGTCACTGGGTAATGGTGGAGCACAGCACCTATTTTAACAAACAGTGCATTGAATTTTTGCAGGATAATTAATCAGGGTACCTGCCATGGCTATACAGAGCGCTTTAATTGAGTCCATCGCATCGCAACTTTATACTGCCTTAAAGCAGGGAGCTACCATTGCTCCCTTAACTGAAGAGTATCCTGATATTTCTATTGACGACGCCTACCATATCTCTCGACAGGTCCTGCAATTGCGCATGGACAACAATAACGAGTTGGTGGTTGGCAAAAAGATTGGCGTTACCTCAGCCGCGGTGCAAGATATGCTGGGCGTATTCCAGCCTGACTTTGGCTTTCTTACCCATACCATGGCCTACGCCGACCACGCCGAGATTCACGTTCGAGGCAACCTAATTCAGCCCCGCGCTGAAGCCGAGATCGCATTTAGACTAAAATCAGACCTTAAAGGGCCTGGGGTAACTGAACTCGATGTACTTAATGCAACCCAATGCATTATGCCCTGCTTTGAAATTGTCGACTCGAGAATTGAGAATTGGCAAATAAAGATACAGGACACGATTTCTGACAACGCCTCCTGCGGTGTTTATGTGCTGGGTAGTGCTGAGATAGATCCAAAGGGTATTGATTTGGCTAACCTCGAAATTAAAGTCTATAAAAACTCAACACTTATTAGTCAAGGAAAGGGTTCAGCGGTCCAAGGCAATCCACTTACTGCCGTGGCTTGGCTGGCTAATACCCTCGGGGCTTTCGATATCCCCCTTCTTGCAGGGGAAGTCATTCTTTCCGGCTCGCTGGTGCCCTTAGAACCGGTTCAGGCTGGCGACCATATGTATCTAGAGCTATCTGGAATCGACATTGATACCTGTACCGCTACCTGTTTCTTCCTGTAGCGAGATAGACAACTAAGGAACTGTTTATGACAAACAAACTACGTGCTGTAATTATCGGGCCAGGCAATATAGGCACAGACCTTTTAATGAAGGCGCTGCGCAGCGACTGGATAGAGCCTGTTTGGATGGTGGGCATTGACGAATCACCCGGCATTCAGCGTGCTCGCGACTACGGACTTAAGGTCTCCACTGATGGCGTAGACGGTGTGCTCGATTTTATTGAAGCAGACAACATAAGGATCGCATTCGACGCTACTTCAGCCTATGTGCATGCTGAAAATTCTCAGAAATTAACCTCTCGCGGCGTCATAATGATCGATCTAACTCCAGCGGCCATTGGCCCTTATTGCGTGCCCCCGGTCAATCTTGAACAGTTGCTCAAAGAAGGTCATCACAGCAATGTAAACATGGTGACTTGTGGCGGCCAAGCGACGATACCTTTAGTGGCGGCTGTGAGCCGTGTGCAGGCCGTATCTTATGCTGAAATTGTGGCCACTGTCGCATCTGAATCAGTAGGTATGGGCACCCGGGATAATATCGACGAATTCACCCGCACGACATCATCCGCCATTGAGAGTGTCGGCGGGGCGGGTAAAGGTAAAGCCATTATCATTATTAATCCTGCACAGCCACCTCTAGTCATGCGTGATACGGTGCATTGCTTAACTGTCGACACTCCTGACCAACCCGCTATCACTGCTTCTTTTGAAAACATGATTGCGGAGGTTCAGAAGTATGTCCCGGGCTTTATTATGCTCAACACTCCTCTTTTTAACGGCAATAAGGTCACTATTTCAGTTCAGGTCGAAGGTCTGGGAGACTTTCTGCCAAAATACTCAGGTAATCTCGACATTATGACTGCGGCGGGACTGCGCACAGCGGAAATGCTGGCTCAGCAGCCTACCAAATCATGCCACTGGCATTAATTTTTAGTAAAGAGTGCTCTTATGAATCTTTCAGGTAAAAACGTCATTCTCCATGATATGTGTCTGCGCGATGGGATGCATCCCAAGCAACACCAAATCTCCATAGAGCAAATGATTAATATATCGGGTGCGCTGGATGATGCTGGTGTGCCACTGATTGAGGTGACCCACGGCGATGGGCTGGGTGGTGCCTCACTCAATTATGGCTTTGCGGCTCACACAGACGAAGAATATATGACAGCAGTAGTAAATAGGGTTAAAAAAGCTAGAATATCGGCCTTATTACTCCCCGGTATAGGTACTGTAGATCATTTGCGCATGGCTGCTGGGTGCGGTGTAACAACAATTAGAGTAGCCACGCACTGCACCGAAGCTAATGTGTCTCGCCAGCACATCAACCTGTCGCAGCAGATGGGGCTTGATACGGTCGGCTTTTTGATGATGGCTCATATGGTCACTCCCGAACAGCTATTAGAACAGGGAAAACTGATGGAGTCCTACGGCGCAAACTGTATTTACTGCACCGATTCAGCCGGCTATATGCTCCCAGATGATGTCACTGAGCGAATTGCACTGTTGCGCTCCGAATTAAACCAAGACACCCAGATTGGGTTCCACGGGCATCATAACCTAGCTATGGGTGTGGCAAACTCTCTGGCGGCCCTAGAAGCTGGCGCGGACCGCATTGACGGCTCTGCCGCAGGCCTGGGTGCTGGCGCCGGCAATACGCCGCTTGAAGTCATGGCTGCCGTCTTAGACCGCATGGGAGCCACAACCGGTATCGATATATTCAAGCTCATGGATGCCGCAGAGGAGCAGGTGATCCCGATAATGGATGAGCCTGTAAGGCTAGGCCGTGATGCTTTAGTGCTGGGCTATGCTGGGGCCTATTCTTCATTCCTACTCTTCGCTAAGCGGGCCGAATTAAAATACGGCGTGCCCTCCCATCAGATTTTATTAGAAATGGCTCGACGAAGGACCGTTGGCGGCCAAGAAGATTTGATTGAGGACATTGCCATCGAAATGGCCGCTGCGGCAAAGCACTAAACGTTATTTCACCTAAATCCATTTCAGAGTTACCCTAAGATTCAACTTGGATAGCTCTCTCTGGATTTTATTTTCTTGCGTATTCTAAGATTATCGACTTATAGTATGCGATCGCGTCTAATATAAAGGTGTAACTACGGTTTTTAAGCCCACTATCAAACGAAGGTTTTACAATTCTTTATGCTTGAACACCTATCAATCGCAGAATTTAGTAAACTTCTTGCCTACATTTATGATGGCCATATTGAAGAAGATCCGTATAACAGTTTCCTTGAAAATATAAGGAAAATTCTGAAGCTTAACTTTGCATCAATGACCCTTAGAGAGCCCATAGGTGATGATGGTGGCCTGCTCTTTATTTCTTGCGATATACTTCAAAAGACCCTAATTGACGATCACGAGAATCCCTATACCGACAGGTATTACACATCAGATCTCATGCATAAACTACCCTGGGGTAAAGCGGTAACTCTGGATGAATGCATATCCTATAAGTCCCTTGAAAGCAGCAAGTTATATACGATGTGTATGGCCCCCATTAATATCTATCACATGATGGGCCTAGACCTAAGAAACGCCAACGGCCAGCGCTTTACAGTCAGATTTTGTCGCCCCAAAACTGCCTCTAATTTTAATAAAGAAGAAAAGGCTTTTGTGGCCGAAATTGGCCAGCATATACAGCGCGCTGTTGCCAACGGAATGCAACTAATTCAGCTCGACAGTGAACGAAAGCTTTTTTCCAATACCATATCAGGGCTTTCCATTGGCATCATTACTCTGGATGAAAGAGGCAAGGTCATTAATCAAAATAGAGCCGCCGAGGATTTTCTCTCCCAGAAAGACGGAATCTATAATATTAACGACCAGTTGCATCTAGATAACACGAATGACAAACATAAGCTGAACGATTACATCTCTGAGGTTATCGACGCACAGCGCAAGCAAACCATTCCACCTGTCAATGCAATGACGGTTGAGAGACCTTCGGGGGCCGTGCATTTAGAGCTGTTAATCAAACCATTAACGGTCGACCAAACGGTCGAATCGGCTAAAACTCCACACTTGATGATCTTTATTAGCGACCCGGCCAAAAAATACGAAATTGACATTAAGATGCTGCGCTCTCTGTATAAACTAACTCGTGCCGAAGCTATGTTGGCCAAGCACTTAGCTGCAGGAGAGACGCTTGATCAGAGTGCGGCTTTTCTCGGCATTGCACGCAATACAGCGCGCGCTCAATTACGATCAATATTTGCCAAAACTGGCGCCACCCAACAGTCTATGCTGGTAAGTTTGATCTTGAAAAGCTTAGCAACATTTTCTTAAAAAACAGTAAAATCGACTAGCCACCGTTTAATGCCGTTATAGTCAACACAACGTCTACTTACTGTCCAATCCCGTCATTGAGACGCGTTGTTGCCTTGCACGTCCCATTCCGCAGATGTTCAAAGCGCGCATTAAAGTGAGTGTTGGTTAGCTAAAAGTCGTGTTTGCAGACTACACAATAAATGGAATTATCGCTTTGCGTTCTGCCGGATAATCCTCGAAGTTTTTGTTGAACCATTTGTGAGTATATATCGCTCGAGGAATAAGATTTCCAGCAGTCATTGCCAATACAAATACGGCGCCTAAGTTCCAAGTCATAACGGCAAAGCCAACAAATGATATTATTTCGCCGAGATATTGAGGGCAACTTACCCATTTGAATAAGCCGCCATACGGTATTTTATAGCGAGGCTCGTTTGGATCTGGGTGCAATGAGCGCAAATTGCGCAGAATGGTGTCTGAGTAAATATTGAGTAAAAAGCCAAGCAAATAAATAATCAGTCCAACAATAAAGCGTGGGTCGCTAAACCACCCTATCGTGTATTGGTCGCCTAGTTCAGATATGTACGCCGCATTAAAGTAGCCATGTAGCGATAATGTAAACCATCCGGCAAAAACCACGTTGAGGGCGAATGACGATTGCGTGCCGGGTTGCACACGCATAAGTAATGGCGTGACGAGCGCACGATTAGTGTAGTGAATCATCCAAATACACAAAAAGAAAAGAGGTACGGGTTCTAGTGCATTGCTGCCCGCCATATACACTAAAGGAAATACTAGTAGGCCAGGTACCTCCATAACAACCCAGCCAAGCTTAGAGCCAAGTTTCATTCCTTTGCCTCGGCCGCCAAATCGACCGCCATACTGAGCCGTGCCAAAAAAACTACTGACCAAAATCAAGGCTGCATAAATAAAGCCCACAATTAGTAATGTGTCGTAAAATACGTTGCCGGTATACCATTGCATAACAAGATCTCTAAATAACATGTGTGAAGACTAATCTAGGCTAGCCTGACGAAGCCTAGGCTTGCACGTAAGTCTAAGCCTAAGTCTAGGGCTATAGCTGAATTGTCGCTTCGTCCATTCGGATTAACCACCGAGTTTTCAGCAGGCGTATGCCTCGCCTGCTCTGCGATAGATTTAGTGCTTGAGCGAGTTTGTATCTCTGCCAGGCGTCCTTTAGGTAGGCAAGTTTACCCGTCTAGATTGGTCGTTGAATCGCCCAGAATCTATCATGAAATGCCAGTTAATGGTGAGATAAATGGTCAATAAAAGGCCTTTCCATATCTGTACTTGATGTGCATTTATTTGCATTTATTTGCAGCCATCAAAGGCAATCGACTATTCTGTTACAGCGCGATCACCAAAGTTAGAGGACAAAAAAAGGAGGCTTGTGAAAGCCTCCTAAAAGTTTAGGGTCAGATGTAGCTCACCAGCAGAACGCATCAATCTGGATCAATGCGCCTAATAAAATGAGCAGCAGTACTAGCTACAGAGATTACTGCCACTAGACTGATACTATAAGGCTAGTCTATAAAATCGTTATTATCTAATCACTATCGCATTAATTTAATAGACGCTAATTAGCCCTTAAAGTGACTTTGTCGCGATTTCATAAACGTCCTTGACCAAATTAGGCTCATTAGCGATGTTTTGCAATGCATCTCGCATCAGTTTACGGTTGGGTTCGGAGAACTTCTTCCATCGAGTTAGTGGCGTAACTAACCTAGCCGCGATCTGCGGATTAACTGTATTTAGCGCCAAAATCTGTTCAGTTAGAAAGACATATCCCGAACCATCAGTCGCATGAAAATTAACATGATTGGCATTGGCAAATCCGCCGATCAAGCTGCGAATTTTATTCGGATTAGTCATGCTAAATGCTGAATGCTCCAACAGAGCCTTAACGCGGTCTAAGGCATTAGGCTGACTATTGGCTGCCTGAATTTGCAACCAAACATTCATGGCCAAGGCTTCATCTTTAAATTCTTCTAGGAACAGCGCCAACGCTTTAGCTGCATAGTCGGCAGCAGCTGGGCAATTTACTAGCGCGCTAAGCGCCGCGGACTGATCCGTCATGTTGTCAGCATTTTGGAATTGAGCCCAAGCCAACTCTACTCCGCTATCCACAAGCATCAGATAGCTCAATGCAGCATTTTTAAGACTACGGTTTCCCATCTGCTCCACATTTGGGGCGTAAGCTTGTTGGGTATTATGGCGTTCATATATGGTTTCCAGCTCAACAGCCAAACAACCTGCTAAAGCGGTGCGAAGAAATGATCTGGCATCATGGATAGCAGCGATATGAATAGTATTAGCCTCTTCATGGAGCAATGCCTCAGTCGGCAGCTGCAACATCAGCGCCACCATCGCAGAATCTAGAGATTCATCAGACAGCAGTGCTTTGTAAGCTTCAACTAACTCTCCATCGAGAACCATGGGTCGATCGTGTAGGCTGTCGTGCATGAGTTGATTTAATACTGTCAGGCTCAGTGTTTGACCGGCGTCCCAGCGATTAAATCCATCGCTGTCATTGGCCATCAGATGAGCCAATTGCTCAGTACTGTAGGGATAGTCCAACTTTACCGGTGCCGACAAACCACGCAATAAAGACGGTACTGGTTCAGCATCAATATTATCAAACACCAACTGATGGTGAGGCTCAGTGATTTCAATGATGATCTCAGTCTCACCTGCACTATTAAGCTGTATGTCCACCCCATCGTCACTGACGAGACCAAGCTTGACGGGAATAACAAAAGGAAGCTTTTCACTTTGCCCCGGTGTCGGAGGGCAGCTCTGATCGAAGTTAAGTTTATAGGTCTTTGCTGTAGCATCATATTCAGAGCGCACTTTAAGTACAGGTGTGCCCGACTGTTTGTACCAGCGGCGGAACTGCGTAAGGTCGCGACCGCTGGCATCTTCCATCGCCGCTACAAATTCTTCGATAGTGACGGCTTCGCCATCATGGCGATCAAAATATAGATCACTGCCTTTGCGGAAAGTTTTAGCTCCCAACAAGGTGTGATACATGCGTACGATTTCAGAGCCTTTCTCATACACGGTCAAGGTGTAAAAGTTATTGATCTCCATATAGGCATCTGGCTGTACTTGATGAGACATTGGGCCGCCATCTTCGGCAAACTGATGGGTACGTAAAAAGCTAACATCCTCAATACGTTTTACCGTGGGTGAGTTCATATCAGATGAAAATTGGGAGTCACGGAATACAGTAAAACCCTCTTTGAGGCTTAACTGAAACCAATCACGAACATTTACGCGATTCCCTGACCAGTTGTGGAAATACTCATGGGCCACCACGCCTTCAACACGCAAAAATGAAGCATCGGTCGTAGTTTTAGGGTTAGCTAATACCGCTGAAGTATTAAAGATATTGAGACCTTTATTTTCCATCGCACCCATATTGAAATCGTCGACCGCCACGATCATAAAGATATCCAAATCGTACTCACGACCATAAACGTCCTCATCCCAACGCATTGATTTCTTTAATGACAACATAGCATGAGCGCATTTATCCAAATCTTTTTCTTCAACAAAAATCTGTAATGGTATTTCACGGCCTGATACGGTGGTAAAGCTATCTTCAACGACGGCCAGAGTGCCTGCGACTAGAGCGAAGAGATGAGATGGTTTTTTAAATGGGTCGTGCCATGTTATGGAGTGCCGACCACCCTCCAGATCAGCACGCTCAATAGCATTGCCGTTGGATAGTAATATTGGGTAGTTGGCTTTATCGGCCACAATTTTGACCGTAAAGATGGACATAATGTCGGGGCGGTCGGGGAAGTAAGTTATCCTTCGGAACCCCTCCGCTTCACACTGAGTGCAGAACATGGTGCGCGATCGATATAGGCCCATCATGGATGTATTGAGCTGAGGCTGGATCAGTACTTCGGTAGTGATAACGCAGCTAGCGGGCAAATTCGGCAATATCAGCATGTTATCGCTCAACGTGTAATCGCTGTCATTTAACCGCTGTCCATCTATCTCTATCCACTGCAACTGCACGTCGCCTTTGCTGTTGAGTTCCAGTGAGTTTGACTGTTCTGCGCTGGCGGGATTACGCCTAACAGCCAAGCGGGTCGTCACACAAGTCTGCTGGTCACCCAGATCAAAAACCAAGTCTGTAGTCTCAATCAAAAAGGGAGAAACTTTATAATCCTTTAAATAAATAGTTTGCGGTAAAGCGTCTTTCACTAGTAATGTCCTTGAATTAATTAACTGAAAACTGCACGTTATAGGCAGTATATTTGCGAATATTGATCACGCCGGTATCGAGAATAAGATACTGCCCTTTAATACCTTTCAACACACCCTCAACAAGGGGTTGCTTGTCTAGATTAAAACTCTTCACTTTTTCGGGAAACTCATGAACAGGGAAATTAATCTCTGTAGTGGTCTCATTGTAAAGACGCTGCAATGCCTGCAAACCAAACTCTTGCTCTAAAAACTCTAATCCAGATTCGGATTTCGCCATTAACTCATCTCGTATAGCAGGCAAATCTACCGGCTCAGCATTACCTTTTAGCATTTTCTGCCAATGGGTTTTGTCCGCCACATGCTCTCGCAGACAGTCTTCAATCAGACCCGCCTGGTATCGCGTTTGAACTCTAAAGATCGGCAGACCCTGTGTCGCCCCTTGGTCAATCCAGCGGGTGGGCAACTGATCGCCACGGGTAATGCCCACCTTGACGCCTGAGCTATTTGCCAGATATACGAAGTGGTCAGTAAAACAATATTTTTCACCCCATTCTGGATCTCGACATGTACCCTGATGAAAGTGACATTTTTCCGGGCTCATAATACAGGTGTCGCATTGAGGTAATTTGATAAAACATGGATAACAGTAGCCCTGACTAAAACTCTTCTTTGAACGACGACCACAGTGCACACAGTGGATATCACCTAAGTGCTCGATGCTAATATGCTCACCTATCAGCCCGTTTAAGGCAACTCGCTTATCGTCAAGGGGAAGCTGATAGCTCACTGTATCATCTAACTTAACATCCATTTTAGTCAGGTGGCCTGAGGCTTTTAACGCCATTATTCTTTCCACACTATAGTTTGCTCCTGGTCGGGCGGCTCGCAAGCCGTATTTTTTGGCGGCACATAACCCGTACGCTGATGCTTTGGCATAGACTCTTCGTACGCAATAATGGCCTGCATACAAAGGGATAGTTGTTCATCCGTTAGCGATCGGCGATCAGGCCACCTACCAACTTCTACCGCCCGTTTAAGGCTGTCATAAACGTCAGGGGTGATACTATTCAATAACTGTTTAAGATCCATGCTCATCCTTTAACCGTTGCACCAAACCAAATCCCAAACCTAATAAAAGCCCCACTAATAGCCCACCTAAATGGGCCGCATTAGCGATGCCAACGCCAAAAAAAAACGTCACCACCGGAGTCATACACAAAAACAACCATCCAACCATAAACCCAACTATGCCTTTGGGTAGAGACAATAACCGTTGAGGGACCAATGTGTTTTTTATCCAAATATAGCCCAGTAACGCATATACCACCCCGGACATGCCGCCAAAGTTTACAGTTCCAGACCAACTATATTGTGCAATATTTGAGACTAGTCCGCTGACTAGTACCACAATAATAAGATGCAACGACCCCATAGACTGCTCTATACGCGACCCCAGCATAGACAACCAAAGACTATTAAAAACAAAATGCAGTATGCCAAAATGTAAAAAGATAGGCGTAATAAGGCGCCAATATTGATTGTCTGTAATGCCTCTGAAACTCAGATTCTGTATCGCCGCAGAGTAGTCTACGCTGACCAGCATGCCGCCTAGAGCACTAAGGATTACTAGCGAAGTGACAGCTGGATACTGCCTGGCAACTCTATACCAATTCGGCTCTTGAGACATAAATTAAGAATATCCGTTACAAACGAAACGTTAATCGTTTTCTGTGACTACGCCGAGGCGGCTACCCCAGCCCAATTTTGAGCGACAAACCCCGTAAAAATTATTATCTTTAGGGTGAATCAATAAAATATCATGGGCATGCTTTTGAATCGTAATGACATCCCCCGGCTCGGTCACAATATCATTGTGCCCGTCACAGGTGATTAGTGGGCGCAATTCATTGCGCGTGCTCACTTTTAGCTCAATCTGAGCACTACCATGTAATGCTATAGGTCGACTACTCAGTGTGTGGGGATTCAAGGGCACTACAACCATGGCATCCAGCTCAGGAAATAACAGTGGCCCACCTGCTGACAAGGCGTAAGCAGTCGAGCCTGTTGGTGTGGCAACGATCAGACCATCGGATCGTTGACTATAGACGAACTCACCATCCACATATAATTCAAAAGTCATCATCCGAACCGACATACCTGGGTGTAGCACGATGTCGTTAAGCGCAGTACCAGTGCCGATGATCTTTCCATTGCGGGTGACAGATGTCTCCAGCATAAATCGGCGGGTTTGTTTGTACTCACCTAATAATACCGTAAGAACTCTAGCCTCAATTTCATCAGGCGAGATATCAGTTAAAAAGCCTAACTTGCCGCGGTTAATGCCTAAAAGAGGGATACCTAATGAAGCCATTTTGCGGCTAGCACTGAGCATACTGCCATCCCCTCCAACTACAATGCCGAGGTCTATTTCACCAGGAAATTGAGTAATAGGTAGTGTCTTATCGACCGCTCTACCGACCAAGTTTGCCGTCTGCTCTTCATACACGACGTCTCGACCTTGGCTAACCAAGAAGCTCTCTAGTTTATACAGAGACTCCTTAACTGCAGGTAAATCAAGGTTGCCAAGCAATCCAATACGCTGAAAATGTGCCATCTAACGCCTCATCCGAATGATTTACTGTAATTATACAGACTGTAAGATCATTTCTCTCTATTTCAGGCATAATATCCAGATAATCTTATTAGAGTTCAAGTATTAGTGGTCACCTTAAATAAATCAATATCCAGCATAGTCCTCATCGGCATGCCCGGTGCAGGGAAAAGTACTATAGGGGTGCTAATCGCGGATAATCTTGGTCTGGATTTTGTGGATACCGATAAAAGTATCGAGCTCGAGTGCGGAAAGCCCATACAAGAGCTTATTGATCAGAGTGATTACCTGGCAGTACGTGCAGTTGAAGAGGCAGTGTTACTAAAAGAACAAGCGCAAAAAAAAGTCGTTTCCACTGGCGGTAGCGCAGTGTATTCCTCCGCTGGAATGGCGCATTTAACAGCTAATGCTGTAACTGTATTTTTGGATGTCGACATTAACGAGTTAACTCGCCGTATCAAAGACTTCAACACCCGTGGAATCGTGAGAAAGCCCGGCCAGTCGCTCACTGAACTCTTTGCTGAGCGCCGAGAACTCTATCTCCGTTACGCGGATATACGCATTGATTGCAGCGGTCATGGCATCCAAGAGTGTCTTCAGCAAGTGATTACAGCCACACGGCCCTACGTAAGCCCTTAGGGCTTGCCACTAGGTATCTCCTTACTATGGTTTTAATACCCTGAGCATTGACTGGCTGAGATAATCGATATTGTTAGAGTTAACACCAGCAAGGTTAATACGGGTGGATGACACTATATAAATACCGAACTCATCACGTAACCGCTCAAGTTGCAACGAAGTGATACCCAGAAATGAAAACATGCCCTTTTGCTCTTTAATGTGACTAAAGTCCAGACCCGCTTCGTTATCTTGAATACTGTCGCACAACAGTGTTCTCATAGATTTAATGCGCAACCGCGTTGTCTCAAGCTCAGCTTGCCAATGAGCCCGCAACTGATCATCGCCCAACACCATAGACACTAACAACGCACCATGGGCTGGTGGCATAGAATAAATGGACCTAGCGGTAGACATCGCCTGACTCACGACAATATCAGCTTGCTCCGGCGTTTCAGCGATAAAGGTAATGGAGCCGGTACGCTCACGATAAAGCCCAAAATTCTTAGAGCAAGAGGAGGCAATGACCAGCTCAGGAAGTCGCTCAGCCATCATGCGCATGCCGTAGCCATCTTCATCTAATCCATCACCAAGACCTTGATAGGCCGTGTCAATAAATGGAATAAAACCGCGTTCCAATGCCAAGTCGGCAATTTGATCCCACTGTTCATGAGACAAGTCTGCGCCCGTCGGGTTGTGGCAGCACCCATGAAGCAAGACCATATCTCCAGCAGGGACACTACGCAAGGCGTCCATCATAGCTTGGACGTCAATTTTATGGTTGACCATGTCGTAGTAGGGATATTCTTTTATTTCGAAACCAGCACCACCTAACAATGGTATATGATTAGGCCATGTAGGGACGCCCACCCACAGTTTTGATTCAGGTCTAGAGCGACAAATAACTTCTGCACCGACTCTTAGCGCACCTGACCCACCAGGCGCCTGAATACTCTTTACCCGACCGGAACTCAGTATACTGTGCTGCTCACCAAACAGTAGTCTTAACATCCGGTGGTTGTAGTCAGGATCCCCAGCCATACCTTGGTATGATTTGGTTGTTTCTAGATCCATAAGCCGTGCCTCGGCGGTCTTTACGGCCTCCATCACGGGGGTGCGACCACGATCATCCTGATAGACACCCACACCAAGATCAATTTTCTCTGAACGTGGGTCAGCTTTAAAGGCGATCATTAAACCAAGAATAGGGTCAATGGCAACGGGCTTTAGGGATTCGAACATTTTAGGAAATTCCTGATGCGATGATTTGTATGGGCGAGATTCTAACCCATTTAGACAAATTGTTCAGCGGTTAGATGAGAAAATCTGTCACCCGCCGATTAAATTCAACTGGGTTTTCAGCATGTAACCAATGACCAACGTCTTTTATGACATCCAGTTTCATATTCGGGAATAGTTCGATCATCCTAGATTGATGCTTAGTCTGAATATAGGCCGACGTTTCACCTTTCAGAAACAACGTCGGACCAAAGTAAGGATTGCCCTCTGGGGCAGCCACCAAGGCAGTGTCATAACTTTCTATAATGGAAGACATATTGATCTTCAAACAATAGCTACCATCGTCTTTACGCATAAGGTTTTTTAGCAGAAAAGATCGTGTCTGAGACTCCGGAACATACGCTGCCATGGCAGTATCAGCTTGTCCACGACTATTGATCTCAAGACCAGACAGCGTCCGCAACCCATTAAATGCCGCATCTTGGCGAGGAATGTACGCGACTGGCGCAATATCCGCCACTACTAACTTGGTTATTCTCGATGGATAATTGAGCGCCACCTGCATACCAATCTTACCGCCCAAGGAGTGACCAATTAGACTCGCTGAGGGCAAGCCAAGATCGTCTAAAAGCTCGATGATATCGTCGGCCATACACGGAATATCCATTTCCTGTTCATGGGGAGAATCTCCATGATTGCGCAGGTCTGCACTAATCACTCGATAACCGGTGGCCAGCTCGCGAGCGATATTACCTAAATTAGATAAAGAACCAAACATACCATGTAATAAAACGATAGGTTGTCCCGTGCCTTGGTCAATATAATTTAGTTTCATTATAGGCCTCCAGAGTTATTCGTTAAGCTGCCGATTACGGTACTTATCTTTATTCTTTCGTCCCTTAGCGTAAAGCTTAGGACGAAGGTAACGTCGAAGTCTGGGGAACAGATACCCTAGATTAGTCAATTTGCCACTGGCAGCTGGCATGGGAATCTCTAATTTATCTCCGGCTGCTAAGCTCAGCACAGCGTCTGCTACGTCGCCGGGACTGCTCATCGGCTGAGAAAAGACAATGTCTTCAACCTTGTCGATCTCATCCATAATAAAACCCGTATCAATTGGTCCGGGAGAAACCACCCCAACATGAATTCCGGTGCCGCGCATCTCATCCGCCAAGGCATATGCAAATGCCCGCAATCCTGCTTTAGTACCAGAATAGGTTGCCGCGCCCTGTAGGGGGGCCATGCCTGCAAGTGACCCGACCATAACAATCCCGCCACCACCGGCGCGGCGTAAATAGGGAATAGCTGCACAGGATAATACAAGAGGGGCGCGGATATTAATGTCGACCATGGCACCCACGTCTGCAGGATCCACAGTTTCTAGGTCGCCCCGGCTATGCATGCCAGCATTATTGACCAGAACATCAACAGTACCAAACTCCTCCTCAGCCTTGACCAACAGTGCCAAACATTGCTCGACGTTTGAGACATCCATTGCGACTGTAAGTACCTTAGTCTGCGCTGAGAGCTCTTCCTCAATGATATCCAGTCCTTGCTGACCTCTGGCCACCAACACCAGATTAGCTTTCTGTGTAGCAAAAGCGCGCGCACAGGCGGCACCAACACCGGCAGACGCACCTGTGATAATGATTGTTTTGCCGCTAAAACGTTCATTCATGGTCAGACTCCTTTTGGCATTTTTTTATAGTTGTTGTCGATCGTGACGACAAAGCCGTCTAGTATACTTATTACGCTTAATTGATCTAGACTTTTGTGGCTCTACCGCACCTAGCCTAGCAAATCTTCAAACGCTTGAGGAAGTGCTGGGAATTCAAATTCAAAGCCGCTTTGTTGGAGCTTTTCAGGTATCACGCACTGCCCCTGCAGAAGTAATTCAATACCCATCTCGCCAAACAGTAATTTGACCATTAAACCGGGCATCGGTATTAGTGTTGGGCGATGTAATATCTTGCCCAGAGCTTGGACAAAGGTTTTATTGTCCACCGGATTCGGGGCCGTTGCGTTAATCGGTCCGGACAGCTCTGCGTCAGTTATACAATGTAATAAAATATTAACCATATCAGTAATATGAACCCAAGACATTATTTGCCGACCATCCCCAATTCGCCCACCAAGACCAAGATTAAAGGGCAATAGCATTTTCGCCAAGGCTCCTTGAGCACCAAGAACAATGCCAGTTCGTACCATGCAGACCCGTGTACCCAGAGATTCGAACTGCGTGGCACTTTTTTCCCAGCTATCGCACAACTGATGAGAGAACCCATCGGCAGCGGCACTTCCCTCGTGCCTCGGATCTGAACCGGAACCGTAGTAGCCAATAGCAGAACCGCTAATTAATGTGACGGGTGGGGACTGACGCCCGCAAAAAAAATCATAGAGGCTATCTGTCAACCCTGAGCGGCTGGCATAGAACTGTTTTTTTCGTTGGTTTGTCCAACGATGTTCGGCAAGCGGCTCACCGGCAAGGTTAACGATTGAGTCTATGGCTAGATCAGAACTAATTTGATCTAGGTTAGAGACTATCTGCGCAGCCTCAGGTAAAACCATCTTTGCAGCCGCGGGATTACGACTGAGCACGATAAGCTCCCAACCAAGCCGCGATGCTGCATGGCAAAAGTGTCGGCCGATAAAACCACTGCCTCCGGTAACCAAAATGGTCTGCATAAAGAAGTCCTTTCCTGTTTTAGATTATAAATCTCGACGCACCATAATAACCGATATTAGACTAATCTTTCCTTTGCTCCGCGGTTTACGAATTGTTAGAATCATCGGCTTGTTAATTTTCCCACACCAACTTACATTGCAACAAGCTAGGTAACAACTTATGAGTCTTGCGGACAAAGTATTAGCAGTAAACGATGACCTTCCAATTCGCACGGATAAACCGGTCCATAGCGGCAAAGTGCGATCGGTGTATTGGCTCACCGACAGCGATAGTCGGCGACTAATCGAAGAAAACAACTATGATGTAGCCCCAGATGCACCTTTAGCAATCATGGTGATTAGTGATCGCATATCGGCTTTTGAATGCATATGGCAAGCGGAAGGCGGCATGCGCGGAGTTCCCGGCAAGGGAGCGGCCTTGAACGCCATCTCAAATCATTGGTTTAAGCTGTTTCGCGAGCAAGGTCTTGCTGAGAGCCACATTTTAGATGTCCCCCACCCTCTCGTCTGGATTGTACAAAAAGCCAAACCAGTAATGATTGAAGCCATTTGTCGGCAGTATATTACTGGGTCTATGTGGCGCGCCTATGAGAAAGGAGAGCGAGCATTTTGTGGCATCCAAATGGTAGAAGGCTTGGGGCGCGACGAAAAATTACCAGAGCTGCTCATTACCCCGTCAACTAAAGGAATCTTAACCGGTATTCCAGGTGTTCCTGAGGTCGATGATGTTAACGTCTCAAGAGCGGATATTGAAAACAATTATGTTGCCTTTAAGTTTAGTAATCCTGGGGATATTGATATCTACGAGAAACTTCTAGGCGAAGGCTTTGCGGTGATCAGTGACGAACTGGCTAAACTGGATCAGGTCTTTGTCGACACCAAGTTTGAGTTCGGTTATGTGACCGATCGGGCTGGCAATGACAAGCTAATTTATATGGACGAGGTGGGCACTCCCGACTCTTCAAGAATATGGGATGGACCCAGTTACCGCGACGGAAAAGTGGTTGAAAACTCTAAGGAGAGCTTTCGTCAATTATTGCTCGGGCACTTCCCCGAACCCGAAATATTGCTAGATAAAAACCGTATGGATGAGCGAACTGCCTTGGCAAGAGATAACCCTTTACCCGAATCAGTAATGATGGCTGTGTCGAATACCTACGTCAGTTTAGCAGAGAAAATTACCGGGCAAACCCTTGAAATTTCCGACAATCCTAAGGCCGAAATCTTAGCTGTCCTGAGGGAAAAATACGGCTTGGTCGATTAGCATTCGATGATATTTACAGGCACCTCCAAAACCTGAGTGGCTAAACCTCCTCTTGAGGTTTCTTTGTAGTGCTTGTGCATATCTTCGCCGGTTTTACGCATCGTTTTAATGACCTTATCCAGGGACACAAAGTGATTGCCATCGCCATGTAAAGCTATGCGTGAAGCATGAATAGCTTTAATAGATCCCATTGCGTTACGTTCAATGCAAGGCACCTGGACTAAGCCTCCTATCGGGTCACAGGTCAACCCAAGATTGTGTTCCATACCAATTTCAGCCGCGTTTTCAACCTGCTCTGGAGTGCCACCCAGTACAGCCGTAAGGGCTCCGGCAGCCATAGAACAGGCAGACCCTATCTCGCCCTGACAGCCTACTTCTGCACCACTAATAGACGCATTCTTTTTATAGAGAATACCGATAGCTGCCGCTGTTAACAAAAAGTCCACCACGCCATCTGTGTTGGCCCCGGGGACAAACTCAAGATAATAATTAAGTACCGCCGGAATAATACCTGCCGCGCCATTCGTTGGTGCCGTGACTACTCTGCCGCCAGCCGCATTTTCTTCGTTAACTGCCAGTGCGTAGAGAGTAACCCAATCTAATACTGCCAAAGGGTCAACCGACTCAGATCTAGCAACAAGCTGAAGATGTAGATGTTTCGCTCTTCTTGGCACCTGTAATCCCCCAGGTAGTATTCCACTATTGGCTATGCCGTTGTCAATACACTCCTTCATGAAATGCCAGAGCTTCAAAAGCTCTGCCCGAGTCGCAGCAGCCGGTCGCCAAGCGCTTTCATTGGCCAGCATCAACTCAGCAATGGTCATATTATGTGTGGCACATAACGTAAGTATCTCTGCCCCAAAATCGAACTCGTAGGGTAACTTCCTACTATCCTCGATAAGGCAGTCAGCAGACTGCGCATTGCCGTCGATAACAAACCCACCGCCAACCGAATAGAATGTTTTTTTGCTCAGGCTATTACCCTGCACATCAAATGCAGAAAATGTCATCCCGTTGGGGTGGAAGGGTAAGCTTTTCCGTCGATGTAGGAAAAAATCTGTTTCATGGTCATAGTTTATTCTATGGCTCCCACAGAGGTTTAAACAATGATTTTCTCGAATATTGGCCACCCTAGTCGCTATGCTGGCAATGTCTATAGATTCGGGGTTCTCTCCCTCCAAACCAAGTAATACAGCTTTTGGCGTGCCGTGTCCTTTGCCCGTTGCGCCGAGAGATCCAAACATTTCGGCAACCACGCGAGTCACCGAACTTAAGAGGCCCACATCTCTTAAATGAGCCGCAAATTGAGCTGCTGCCAGCATGGGTCCGACAGTATGCGAACTTGAGGGCCCGATGCCTATCTTAAATAAATCAAGTGCACTAATTGCCATACATCACTGCCTTTTTAACTTAGTATCGACTCATGACAAACTATCGACCAGAAGCGGAGTAAGACAGCGTCAGGTCGACTATATTGGTACTGAGATTTTGATAGGTGAAACGAATAAGCTTCATAGTCGCATTTATCGCGAAAATACAATGTTTTAAAAGCGAACCCGCCGTAATCAGCAACGACTAGCCGCTTAAAGCTGTGCCAAAGGCATAAAAACCAACAAGTAGACCAAGAAAAAAACTCCAGCTATTACAATTCATCGGCGTTTAAGTTAGAGTTCAAAGAAAACAAAATGGCGTATAAAAATGAGCGAAGAACAATCTATTAACATCGATTCACGAAAACTGTTTAACATGGGCGTAAACATTTTAGTGGCCGGATTCATTCGGCAAAAACCTGAAGATGCTAAGAAACTCTTTAAAGAGCTTAAGCAGGGCAATCAGGTTCAATCAGGAGAATTGACGGCAAAGGAAAGCGGGATGGTCATCCCTATTAAGCTCGAGCTAGATCGCAGTGAATATTGCGGTCAATTCAACTATCCAAATTTCGACATTTCGCTGCGCACAATGCTGGAGAAGTTTGAAACAGAGGGCCGTAAAGACAAGGATCTTAAAGACCTACGCACCCTAACAAATGAAGCTACGGGTGGCCTTTTATTTAACTTACCCACGGGTGTGCAGATAGGCGAAGACCTAAATGTCCTCATGATGGCAGTCGAACCTCTAGATGAACATTTGATCGTGAAACTTATGTTTATGAACCCTAAACAGTTTCAGGCTTAACCTAAGCAAAGCGCCATTCGACACAGTTAAATCTCTGCTCTATACTAAAATAGAAGGCGCTTGCAGAATCTAGGCGCTAAGTAGTTCAGCGCGCCTAGAGCCTCGCTCGACCTTCTCCATAACTTATAACAAAAAGGTTGGGGGTTAGAGTAATGAGACGTCATTTTTATATCAGTAATAATCTCGATGAGCTGGAAAACGTAGAAAAAGAGCTTGAAAGTCACGGTATCTCAACGCCACACATCCATGTCTTAAGCTTGAATGATGGCGAGGTCGCACTCCACACTAAATTGCATGAGGTCGAGGCTGTACTGCGAACCGATGTGGTGCACGGCACCGAAATAGGCGCTCTAGTTGGGGTCGCCGGCGCAGCTACCGTTTTAGCGGTTGCGCACTTCTCTGGTTGGGCGCAAGGACCCACATGGATACCTTTTGTATTCCTATCTATTGTAGTTCTAGGGTTCTGTACATGGGAAGGCGGGTTTTTTGGAATTCAAATTAAAAACAAGCGGTTTGCGCGTTTTGATAAAGAACTGAAGGCTGGGAAACATCTGTTTTTTGTTGATATCGAGGCCGAAAAAGAACAGCTTTTATCCGACATCATCAGCCACCACCCAACGCTTGAAATGGCCGGCGAAGGGCCCTCTGTCCCCCATTGGTTTATTCGCATGCAAGAGCGGTTCAAACACTTTGTGAAAGTGATGCCCTAAGTTTTAACCAAAGAATATTAAACGGTTAAGGTTAGTGTAGCTCGCCTCACTAGCCATAAGGGCTATAAGCACTAAAATGCAAAGCGGTGGTGACAAAATTGCTAGCGTAAACGCGATCCGTTCCCACACCATATGCATAAATACGGCGACAATAAGTCCGGCTTTTAAAAACATAAACACTAGAATAAGAGTCCAGCGAAGCAGTCCCTGATACTGCATGTAGTCAACCAAATAAGAAAAACTACTTAGGACAAAGAGCAGGCCCCAAACTTTAAAGTAAAGACTAATGGGGTGCTGTTGAGGCTGTGTGTCAGTGTTATTTTGCATGTTTGATTCCCCTACCACAAATAAAAGAAGGCAAAAATAAATACCCAGACTAAATCAACAAAGTGCCAGTAGAGGCCAGTAATCTCAACAATCTCATAACCCCTTTCTTCGTAATCACCGCGCAGTACTTTTAACGCCACTACCGTCAGATAAATAACGCCGATCGAGACATGAAATCCATGAAATCCTGTGATCATGAAAAAGGCAGCTCCAAACTGAGGAGCACCCATGGGGTTCCCCCATGGCCGGACTCCCTCTTCAATTAACTTAGTCCACTCGAACGCCTGCATCCCAACGAAACAGACGCCAAAAACTGCTGTGACTAACATTAGGACAGCTGCCTGCTTGCGTTGGCGACGATAACCACAATTCACAGCCATTGCCATGGTGCCACTGCTGGTAATAAGAACAAAGGTCATAATGGCGATTAAGATCAGAGGGATATGTTCCCCCGCAATGGTTAAGGCAAAAACTTCACTAGTATTAGGCCAGGGTACGTCAGTAGTCATACGTACCGACATATAACCGACTAGAAAACAGCTAAAGATAAACGTATCGCTAAGTAGGAAAATCCACATCATGGTTTTCCCCCAAGAGACGTTTTTAAATGCGTCCTTGTCAGAAACCCAGTCTTCAATGAGGCCGGTCACGCCACTCGTGGTTGGTTGGGTCGTATTATCCATAGTCTTTAGTCTCCCAGTCCGCAAAACTTAGCAATGGCTGCATAGGTACCCGGAGAGCTGGACAGTAACGCAAACAACAACATCCAGACCACCAATAAAAAGTGCCAATAGGTGGCGCACAGTTCTATGCTTAATTTTGTGAGCGCTAAACCTTTCTCTGTGGGTTGACGGCGTTCACGCGATAGTCTGACTGTAGCAGCGATCCAGGCCACTAAGCCCCCAACGACGTGCAAAGCATGCAAGCCGGTAAGCAAGAAGAAAAATGCATTTGCAGGGTTACTCTCCGCAAAAAATCCTCGGCTAGTTAAGAAATTCCAGAATGCTACCTGACCTACTAAAAAGCCAAAAGAAGATAGGCCCGCTAGCAGCAGAAGCTCACGACTATGGCCATGATCGGGCTGCCGAATACTTCGACGTGCCAATTCTAAAGAGATGCTAGCAACGACTAACAAAGCGCTGTTGAACCACAACTGGCCTGTTTGAGCGAGCGGTTGCCAAGGTTCTGATAGCGCCTCCCAATCAGACACTTGGGAACGTAAAATATAGGACAGTAAAAACAAGAAAAACATCGAGCTCATAGCCGCCATTAAAAAACGAAGGCCTGTTTTAGCGCTGGCACTACGTTGATCGAAATAACCAGATGAGGCGGCAAAAGGTAGTGGTGTGGTTCGGGCTTGGATTAGCATAATTGTCTCCGCCGGTTGTTAGCTGGGATTCTATTCATCATGATCACTCTCATGCACGGGCACTTCTTCGGCTGAAGTAGTCTGAGGGACATAATCCAACTCAGCTCCAGGAACGCCATAGTCATAAGCCCAGCGATGCACTACCGGCAACGATGACCCCCAGTTACCGTGTTTCGGCGGAGTCTCTGGTGTCAACCATTCAAGTGAAGTAGCGCGCCAGGGATTCCCGCCTGAGGGAGCTCCTTTAAAATAGCTATACACCAGATTAAACAAAAATAATAACTGACTGATCCCAACCACTATGGCAACGACGGTAATAAAGGCATTAAGACTCTGGGCAGACTCAGGAATAAATGGATAGTCCTCGTATGCATAATAACGCCGTGGCATACCCAGGAAGCCTAGGTAATGCATAGGGAAATAAATGAGGTAGGTGCCCAAGAAGGTGATCCAAAAGTGCAACTTACCGATACCGTCGTGTAACATGCGACCGGTCATTTTTGGGTACCAATGATAGATAGAACCAAACACCACCAGAATCGGCGCTACGCCCATCACCATGTGAAAGTGCGCCACCACAAAATAAGTATCAGAAAGTGGGATATCTACCACCACGTTGCCCAAAAATAGACCCGTCAAACCACCCACTAAGAAGGTCACAATAAAAGCGAGTGAGAACAGCATAGGAACAGTTAGATGAATATTGCCCCGCCACAGCGTTAGCAGCCAGTTATAGACTTTAAGCGCTGTGGGTACGGCAATCACTAGCGTAGTAGTCGCAAAGAAAAAGCCGAAATAAGGGTTCATCCCGCTGACATACATATGATGCGCCCAGACAACAAAGCTAAGTACGCCAATAGAAACAATCGCCCAGACCATCATGCGGTAACCAAATATACTGCGCCGAGCATGAATACTAATAAGGTCAGAGACTAAGCCGAAGGCTGGAAGTGCAACGATATAGACTTCGGGGTGGCCAAAGAACCAAAACAGGTGCTGAAACAAAATAGGGCTACCGCCGCTGTAGTCTAGCTGGGAGCCAAACTGCATCATATCGGGCATGAAAAAACTGGTACCTATGGTCTGGTCTAATAACATCATCACACCGCTCACGAACAATGCGGGAAAGGCCAGTAAAGCAAGAATTGTTGCTACAAAGATACCCCAAACAGTCAGAGGCATTCTAAACATAGTCATACCGTGAGTACGTGCCTGCAGCACCGTAGTCACGTAATTAAGACCGCCCATAGTGGCGGCGATTATAAATATAATTAACGACACTAGCATTAGAATAATGCCCCACTCAGACCCAGGCGTACCGGCCGTAATAGCTTGCGGCGGATACAGTGTCCACCCAGCGCCCGTAGGTCCTCCAGGGACAAAAAAGCTCGCCAATAAGACCAATACTGAGACCAAATAAAACCAAAAACTAAGCATATTGACGAAGGGGAAAACCATATCCCTTGCGCCGACCATTAGCGGAATCAAGTAATTCCCGAATCCCCCCAAAAAAATAGCCGTAAGTAGATAAATAACCATGATCATGCCGTGCATAGTCATAGCTTGGTAGTAAGCTGTGGCATCCATATCTATACTGCCAGGGAAGCCAATCTGCATACGCATCATTCCAGACAACACCAAGGCGACAAGTCCTACCAGAATTGCAGTCGTCGAGTACTGAATGGCGATGACCTTATGATCTTGACTCCAAACATACTTCCAAATAAAACCAGTGGGTTCGTGGAGTTCTTCGTTTTCTACATCATCTGCGTAGGCCATAAATCACTCCTCGATTGACGGTTGAATGGACGTTGAATTATCAGGATCGGACGACAGCGAGGCGATATAGGCGACCAAACTATCTAACTGTTCATCACTCATTTGATATGCAACCATCACCGGCGGATACCCAGCAACAATTTTGGCAGCCGGATCAATAACCGATTCGATCAAATAAGGACCATCGACCTTTACTTGGCTGCCATCAGAAAGCATTTCCTGACTACCGTAGAGATCTAGCCATCCGGGCCCAAGACTCGTGGCCCCGTCGATACTATGGCAGGCTATGCAGCCACGGCTAGAGGCTAAGCGTTGACCTTGATCTACTAGACCCTCGACCGTGCCACCCGAAAGTACATCAGCAAAAGTCACCTGAGAGGAGAGCCATTTTTGGTAAGAGCTTGCGTCGTCGACTACGACCTGTCCACGCATATTATAATGGCCAATTCCACAATACTCAGCACAGAGAATATCAAAGGTACCTAGGACTGTCGGGGTAAACCAAAAATAAGTTACTTGACCAGGAATCAAATCCATTTTGGCTCTAAACTGCGGCACATAAAAATCATGGAGCACGTCTTTGGATCGAAGAAGAGCCTTAGTCGGCTGATTGATCAGCACATGTATTTGGTTGCCAGCAATTAAAATGTCATCCTGCCCCGCGGCATCACTAGGATCAATGCCAAAGGTATTGTTTTCATCAATTCTCTTTACACTAGTGCGTCCAAACGTTTTGTCTTTACCTGGTAACCGATAACTCCAGCGCCACTGCTCTCCAACAGCTTCGAACTCTACTGCGTTGGCAGGAACATGCACAAAGTCGTTATAGACGATCAAACCAGGCGCCAATAACGCACAAATAGCGACTGTCGTAATACCGATCAACCACCATTCAAGTTTTTTGTTTTCCGGCCGATACTCCGATCTGCGTCCTGGAACCGCTTTATACTTATACACGCAGTAGGCCATAAACAGAACTATGGCCACAAAGAAAATACCGGTAATAACCAGCGTAATAGTGATGGTTGTATCGATAGATCCCCAGTTTGATGCTAGTGGCGTCGCCTGCCACGGGCTGAGGAAATGAAATAAAACAGATACCACAACAACAGCGACCAAAATAACTGCAAAAGTCATATGGATTCGACCCCGTTTACTAAGGGCAGGTGCCTTATCATGGCACTCTGCCAGTAAGGCGAACGCATTGCGCTCGCAGTGTTCTTATTGCCTTTCGGCGGGTATTTTAGAGAGTCACCATAGTTCTTATAACCACTATCAAGTGCTCTATTTTTTTATACCTTTCATTTTAGTCTAGCACATAAAATAAATTGTGCAGAAAACCTTCATTAGGTTATCTTCGCCTAAACTGGTACATGGCGATTCGATAAATCTTGTGACATATAGAGAGTTTGTTCAGTATCATGCGGAACTGTAGCTTACTTTATGAAGTGCCTAGACTATGACGAGCCATCTTTTATCCTTTAGCCAACGCTTTGCCGCCATAATGCCTGAGATCGGTAGTAAGCGATTACCTCCGTTATTGGTCACCATGCTAAAGGGTCTGGTCCCTTTTGATAATGCCGTTATCATCCACTTTCAAGAAGGGCATCAGCCTCAAATACATTACAATGATATTCCCCCTCTGGACCGCGAAAGTCAGATAGATGGTTTTGTAAATGGAGCTTTTTTACTTGACCCTTTTTATCGAGCTGCCGTTGATCGAGGTATTTCAGGTCTTCACAGACTAAGTGACTTGGCGCCCGAAGGTTTTAAAAAGACCGAATATTACCGTAGCTATTTCAAGTTTACTCAGATCAAAGATGAGGCTGGCTATATTGTCCACCTTGACGGCAAACAGTTTATTCATATTTCTCTCGGTCGTTTAAGTATGGCTCAGCGCTTTAATCGCACTCAACTAACAATTCTTGAGGATATTGCGCCGATCATAGAAAGCATCTGTAAAATTCAATGGGGCAGCGTCGAAAAATCAGGGGTAGATACTAGCAACCAATTGCCAGGCCAACTAGACAGCGCACTTAAATATTTTGGAACGGCTTACCTGACAGATCGTGAAAGCCAAGTAGTGCAGCTATTCTTGCATGGCCACTCAACCAAATCGATTGCCGAACGCCTAGGCATATCGCCTGAGACCGTTAAATTACACCGTAAAAATAGTTATGCCAAATTAGACGTATCCTCACAGGCAGAACTTTTTTATCTCTTTATTGACTCCCTCGCTAGCCTTACCCAGTATTCTAGTGGAGACCCTTTGGTGGGTTATCTCTAGACTCTATCAAAGGCAACTGCATCGCCCTCTAAGTTAGCTACAATATGACTACTAGGAGCGAAGTCGCCTGCCAAAATTCGCTCTGCTAAGGGATTCTCAATAAGCTATTGAATATAGCAAAAAAAAACGCCCTGCCGTTTGCCGACAGGGCGTTCGTAACAACCGCAGGAATTAAAGTTGATTCAGCGCTGTTGTCATTTCTATTACAGCCTTCTTGCCGTCGCCATAAACCATCAAAGTGTGATCCATCGCAAACAACGGATTAGGCAATCCAGCAAAACCCGGGCTCAATGATCTTTTAATCACCACTACAGTTTTAGCCTTATCAACATTAAGGATAGGCATACCGTAGATTGGACTTCCTTCAACATCACGAGCCATAGGATTGGTCACGTCATTCGCGCCAATAACAATCACCACATCAGTATCTTCAAAGGTGGGATTGATTCTATCCATTTCAACTAATTTATCGTAAGGCACCTCAGCCTCTGCAAGCAGTACATTCATATGGCCGGGCATGCGCCCCGCCACCGGGTGAATGCCATATTCAACTGCGACGCCTTTAGATTCCATCGCGTCGGCAAGCTCTCGAACTGCATGTTGAGCCTGTGCCATTGCCATACCATAACCCGGCACAATAACGACTCTCTGAGCCGTCTCTAAAAGCATGGCAACCTCATCAGGTTGCGCACTCGTCACCTTGCCATCATAGATCTCGTCAGCATCTATGGTTTCCCCACTAGCGGCCATCTTTCCAAACAAAACATTAGCCAGAGAGCGGTTCATCGCAACACACATAATTCTTGTAAGGATAAGCCCCGAGGTGCCCACAAGTGAACCGGCAATAATCAATACAGTGTTACCTAAAATAAAGCCTGCCAACGCTGCAGCGATTCCCGAATAAGAATTTAGCAGCGCAATCACTACTGGCATGTCGGCACCACCAATGGGCATTACCAAGAACAAACCAAGTAAAAGAGCAAGCCCTAGGATGGCTACCATAGCCATCGTGTTGCCTGGGTTCATTACGAGAAACGCAACTGCAGCCAAAGCGCCCAATAACAAAATTCCATTGCCAAAGGGGCCGCCAGGCAGTCCATAACTTTTCTTCATTAATTCCTGCAGTTTGCTAAAGGCGACCAAACTACCAGTGAGGGTAACCGCACCTATAAGGACAGTAAGGCTAATCGACACTAAGGCAATAGTGGCCTCTGCTCCCTCGCCAAATGCACTAGCGGCAACAACCGTCGGCTGCAGAAAATCAGAGATCGAAGTAGGATTTATACCTGTACGCGTAACATATTCAGCCAGCGCAATAGAGAGCGAAGCACCACCGCCAAATCCATTTAACAAAGCCACCATTTGAGGCATTGACGTCATTTGGATCCGCAGAGCCATCACCGCGCCGACAATGCCGCCGACGGCAACACCCGCTATCACATAAGTAAAATCCACATCGTTAATAGTGAACAGCGTTATTACTACGGCAACTAACATACCCAGCGCGGAGAGAAAGTTTCCCCGAACAGCTGTTTTTGGTTTGGTGAGTCCTTTGATACCAAGAATAAATAATATGCCGGCAATCAGATAAATAAGGTTAATTAAACTTCCACTCATCATCTATTTCCTCTTAAACATGGCAAGCATACGATTAGTCACCAGATAACCGCCGACCACATTGATAGTCGCCAAAGTCACAGCTATAAAGCCAAGCCAGTTAACCAACATAGGAGAGCTGCCTGTCCCTGCGGCCAATAAAGCCCCGACTAAGGTAATTCCTGATACTGCATTGGTTCCAGACATTAATGGTGTATGCAAGGTTGGAGGAACTTTAGTAATTAGCTCAACCCCGAGGAATAAAGCGAGGACGAACAACGCTAGAAGTAAAATTAAGGTTTCCATTGATTATTTCTCCTGTTTTTCGTCAGCGGGGGTAGTAGTAGTAGTAGTAGTAGTAGTAGTAGTAGTAGGTTGTTGCTCCGATTCCGTAGGAACCTTTATTTCAGTTAGGCCCAGTAACTTCCTCATATGAACATGAGGAACATCGCCATCATGGGCTACAAGCGTCCCCGCAACAATTTCATCATTAAGATCCAGATTGAGACTACCATTTTCATCCAATATGAGTTCGAGAAGAGTCTGCATATTTTTACCGTACATCTGACTGGCATGATAAGCCAAGTCTGAAGGAACGTTCTCAGGGCCTACAATAATTACATCGTGGGCAACAATAGTTTTCCCTTGCTCAGTAAGGTCACAGTTTCCACCGCGTTCTGCAGCGAGATCAACTATCACAGCACCTGGCTTCATAGCTATAACCATCTCTTCTGTCACTAGAATCGGCGACTTTGCCCCGGGGATGGCTGCCGTAGTGATGATAATGTCCTGCTGGGCAACCACTTCAGTCATCAATTCGCGCTGCCGGCGAAGAAAATCTTCCCCCTGCTCTTTAGCGTAACCGCCGGCGCCTTCTGTTTCGCCAGTATCGAGGTCCAACTCGATAGGCTTTGCCCCTACCGAAATAATCTGTTCTCTAGCGGCGGGACGAACGTCGTAGGCCTCAACAACAGCTCCTAGCCTCTTAGCCGTAGCACAAGCCTGCAGACCGGCAACGCCCACCCCCATAATGAGTACTCGAGCGGGCTGAAGAGTGCCTGCTGCGGTCATCAGCATAGGAAAAATGCGCGGAGAAGCCGAGGCTCCAATCAATACCGCTTTATAACCGGCTAAGGTCGCCATAGACGAAAGCACGTCCATACTTTGTGCTCTGCTAATACGTGGCACCAACTCAAGAGCGATGGCGCTAGCCCCTGTTGCAGCGACTGCCTTGGCAGCCTGTGGTGAAGCTAATGGATCCATCATTCCGATCACCAACTGACCACGACGTAACAACGCTAGATCTGAGTCACTGTTTTCAGTATTTGAACCAAAACTTTGGACTTGTAAAATGATATCTGCGGCGGCAAATATCTCTGCTCGGTCAGCTATAGTCGTTGCTCCAGCAGCGTTATATTCTGCATCTGGATAGCCAGCCGCGCTACCAGCATGTTTTTGAACAAGCACCTTTACACTTTTGTCCGTTAACGACTGGACATTGGCAGGGGACATGGCGACGCGCTTCTCACCGGTTTTGATTTCCGAAGGAATCCCGATTATCACTCAATTCTCCTTAAATTTTAGATATGAACATCTTTGTATTAATAACTGCTGTGAATAGTACCAAAAAAAACCGTGGGGCCCATACCAGCAATATAAATAGTCGGTATTACAAACTAAATAATACGATTATCAGAAATTCTGAGTTGCCTTAATGATTTATGAAGCTTTACGAAGAGTCTCGTCAAACTTCATTTGAATTATATAATATAAGGGGGCTTCAGCCATATCGTGGTCTTTATGGGCTATAAGTAAAAGTCATATGAACCTGAAGTAGGAATGTGTTTAAGGTATTAGGTGGATGTTGTTTCTTTTGTTGGAACCGAATTAGCCCGCGATCAAAGTCTTCGCCTATTAGACACTATAGGGTTCAGTACACTCTCGGACAAAAGGTATTTGATACCAATAAAAGGCGATTAGCTAACACGAGATATTGAGAATTCTGCAAGATCAAGCAATACATGTTTGTACTCACTATCGGGCATTCCAACAAGAGCATGTTTAGCAAGCTCAACTTCCTTTGCTGCTTGCTGACGGCTATAGGAAAGACCGCCGCTCGTATTGACCACTTGTAATATAGCTCCGAAATTATCCGCGGTTTTGCCCGCAATAGCTTTGCGAATCAAATCAGCATGCTCATGTCCAGCGTTATCACGAGCAAAAATAAGTGGCAGAGTCATCTTGCCTTCGGCTAAATCACTACCAATGTTCTTGCCAGTGATCTCGATATCACCTTGATAATCCAAAACATCGTCAGCAATTTGAAACGCCAACCCCAGATGCTTTCCATAAGCAATCATCGCATCTTGATTTTTTCCCGCAAGACAGGCACCAACCTGAGCTGCGGCTTCGAAAAGCTTGGCAGTTTTACGATAAATTACTTGGCGGTAAATCTCTTCACTAATGTCTGGATTGCCAGCATTAGTCATCTGTTGAACTTCTCCCTCCGAAATAACATTGGTGGCATTCGCCATCACGCTCATAATTGGCATATGCTCTATTTCGACCAACATTTGGAAAGCTCTTGAATAAAGAAAGTCCCCCACTAGCACACTGGGCGCATTTCCCCACTGAGCATTAGCGGTTTGTCGTCCGCGACGCAAACTAGCGACGTCAACGACGTCGTCATGAAGCAATGTGGCTGTATGAATAAATTCAATGACCGCAGCCATTTTCAAATGATCTACGCCTTGGTAACCATTAGCCAGCGCACTCAGCAGAACGACCACGGGACGCAAGCGCTTGCCACCCGCATCAATAATGTAGTGACCGATATTTTCCACTAGCCCAACATCGGAATGAAGCTGACTAACGATTAATTTGTTAACTGCGGAAAACTCATTTTCCACAGCCTGTTGAAAAGGTAGCATTCATACTTCCTATAGTGTCTTCATTACTGGACAGCATGCATGCTAGGCAGACAGCCCTTTACTGTCAACTCATAAGATCGTAGAAATCAAATAGTGAATCGCTTATAACTAAAAGTTGGCCCCGTAATTAAACGTAAAAGTTGCCGCTAATCCAATAAATCGTTAAAATGACATCTTTCATCACAGTAAAAAGTCGCCCATGTCCTTTACGCCCAAATCATCATATTCAAAAGAAGAAATACTAGGCTCCACTCGCGGTGAATTGTTTGGACCGGAAAACGCCAAACTCCCCGCCCCTAATATGCTGATGATTGATCGGATCATCGAAATCAACAACCATGGCGGCAAAAATGGTCTTGGCCAAATTATAGCTGAAATAGATATTACGCCCGACCTCTGGTTTTTCGACTGCCACTTTGAAGGAGATCCTGTAATGCCCGGCTGTCTAGGACTAGATGCTCTCTGGCAACTGGTTGGATTCTTCTTAGTCTGGAACGGAAATAAAGGCCGTGGCCGAGCCCTCGGGGCAGGAAATGTTAAGTTTTTTGGTCAGATATTGCCAACCGCAAAAAAAGTCACCTACAAAATTGAGTTCACTCGACTTATCCAACGCAGACTGATTATGGGAATCGCCAATGGATCTGTAGAAGTTGACGGTCGTGAGATTTATACTGCCCAAGACTTGAAAGTGGGACTATTCGAGAGCACTGACAGCTTTTAATATTTATCTTTAACGCACTACCTTTAAGAAGGAAACATAATGAAACGCGCTGTAATTACAGGGTTGGGGATCGTATCCTGCCTAGGCAATGATAGAGAGTCTGTTACACATTCCCTTCGCAATGGTATCTCGGGAATTCAACGGCGAGAAGATTTCGCTGAGATGGGCCTGCGCTGTAATGTCGGGGGTCTTATTGATCTCGACCCAAAAGATCATATTGACCGAAAAACATTACGCTTTATGGGCGACTCTGCGGCCTACGGTTACATAGCTACTGATAGAGCCATTGCCGATGCTGGCCTTACTGACGAGATGGTATCTAACCTCAGAACCGGTCTGATTATGGGTTCAGGCGGGCTTTCTGGTGAAATGTTTGTTGAGGCTGTTGACGTAATGCGAGCTCGAGGCATTAAACGTGCGGGCCCCTATCGAGTCACTCAAATTATGGCAAGTACTGTTTCTGCCTGTGTAGCGACTCCCTTTAAAATTAAAGGTGTTAATTACTCGCTTTCCTCTGCCTGCGCCACAAGTGCACACTGTATAGGTCATGCTGTTGAATTAATTCAACTCGGAAAACAAGACGTATTACTGGCCGGCGGCGCTGAAGAAATGCATTGGTCAATGGCAGCCATGTTTGATGCTATGGGTGCCTTAACCAGCAAATACAATGATACCCCAGCTATCGCTTCTAGAGCATACGATGCAGGCCGAGACGGTTTTGCTCCCAGCCTTGGTGGTGGATGTGTTGTTGTAGAAGAACTCGAACACGCTCTAGCAAGAGGCGCGAACATCATTTGTGAAGTGACAGGTTATGGCGCCACTTCCGATGGTGCAGACATGGTATCCCCGTCTGGTGAAGGTGCTGAACGATGCATGAAAATGGCCATGGAAACCGCATCAGGCCCTATGGATTATATTAATACTCATGGCACGAGCACTCCCGTAGGTGACATGGCTGAGCTAGGCGCTATTCGCAATGTTTTTGGAGACAACTGCCCCGACATCAGTTCCACAAAGTCTCTATCTGGCCATAGCTTAGGGGCTGCAGGTGTTCATGAAGCCATATACTGCATGTTGATGATGGAAGCAGATTTCGTGGCTGCTTCTGCGCACATCGACACTCTTGACGATCACGCTAAAGGATTGCCAATACTATTAGAATCAAAGCAAACCAAGCTAAATCGTGTCATGTCCAATAGTTTCGGCTTTGGCGGTACTAATGCCGCGTTAGTAATGGAAAGATTTAAGGGATAAGTTATACGAAACCTATGTAAATCTAGTGCAGACTTTTAGTTACAATCCCATCAAATTAAAAATTAAAATTTAATAATAGATGGCAATAACCACATCAAAGTATTTCGATAGTACTAGCTATCGTCCCCTGCCGCCTTATCTTACGATCAAAGATAGTGGTATTCACGGCTTGGGCCTTTTTGCGATTGACAATATCCCCGCCGGAACCTACGCCGGACAGACTCACTTTCGATTTGATGGGAAAGATGATTGGTTGAGGACGCCCTTAGGCGGATTTATTAATCACTCAGAAAATGCCAACGCTAAAATAAACTTAATCGCAGAAAATATAAGGGGATTGACTGTTAAGCAGCCGATAAAAAAGGGTGAAGAAATTACAGTTTTCTACACCCTTTATTAGCGCTTACGACTAAAGAATTAAAAGGTTTTCGAAAGCGCGAAAACCTTTTAATATCACTACACTATAGTGCAGCCAAGATCGCCTCGGCACTAGATCCTTCAAGAGCCCCTGCGTCCACATTTAGCAGACTCACTACACCATCATCTACAATCATAGCGAAACGCTGACTGCGCTTACCCATACCAAAACCCGTGCCATCCAACTCAAGACCTAGAGCCCCAGTAAAATCGCCATTACCATCAGCAAGCATCATCAGGTGCTCCGCATTGGCCGACTGACCCCAAGCATGCATAACAAAAACATCATTAACCGACATGCAGGCTACTGTATCAACGCCTTTTGCCTTTATCTCATCGACATGAACAACAAAACCCGGCAAATGAGCCACCGAACAAGTTGGCGTAAATGCACCTGGAACAGCAAAAAGAACAACCTTTTTACCATCGAAAATATCTGCCGTACTTAATCCAGCAGGGCCTTCAGCGCCCATGATTGTAAACGTCCCGGCTGGGACTCTGTCACCCACTTCAATTGTCATAACAACCTCTATTAATTAGTGTTTAAACTATTATGGCCACCCCCTAGGTATGGCCCTTTACTAAAATTTGAACTGAGTTATATAGCTACTCAAGCCATTCTAGAATGGAATATCATCATCGAAAGGCCCTGATTGCTGCTGAGGAGCCTGTTGGTTGGGAGCCTGCTGGTTGGGACTCTTTGGAGCTGAACCCTGCCCAGTGGATCCTTGTGGTGAATCGTATCCACCTGAACCGCCTGGACCACCTCGACTATCAAGCATTTGCATTTCACTCGCTACAATTTCAGTCGTGTAACGGTCTTGCCCATCTTGGCCTTGCCATTTACGTGTTCGCAATGAACCTTCCACATAAAGCTTAGAACCTTTCTTTACATATTCGCCAGCTATCTCGGCCAGACGATTAAAGAATACCACTCGATGCCATTCGGTTCGCTCTTGAGGCTCTCCACTGGTTTTATCTTTCCAAGACTCTGATGTAGCAATACTAAGATTAGTTACAGCACCACCCGACGGCATAAACCGCGTTTCTGGATCCTGACCACAGTTACCCACTATGATAACTTTATTAACTCCGCGTGCCATTTTCTTCCCCTAATTTATTAACGGTTTAAGTACGGTTGCAAGCTCGACATATCCACCTGTCGCTGGTCAACTTGGACATAGGCTAATCGCTCACCTTCTAGTAAGAGTATATCTTTAACACCCGCTATATTTGAAACTATTTTTGTAAAATCGGCATGCCCTGATCCACCAACAGCTAATACTAACGTTTTTAGGGGCCTTGGAGATTCCAACCCTAAGCATACGCACCACCAAATCGCTAAGACAAGGCTAATAACAACAAAAAGCCCATTCATGCCCAATGTCTGCAAGCTCCAACCACCCAGCAGACCTCCAAAAAAAGCGCCCAAGAACTGGCTCGTAGAATAAATGCCCATTGCTGTACCCCTATTTCCGACAGGGCAAGATTTACTCATCCACGACGGCAATGACGCCTCGAGTAAATTAAATGCAGTGAAAAATATCAACAAAAGCAGAGGAGTCACCACTGATCCACGATAAAAACTTAGCATCAATGTCACTGCCGTCATGACTCCAACCGACACCAAAAAAATCAATTTATGTCGGTTATATTTTTCAGCTAATATCATGCCCGGTAACATTATAAAAAATCCACCGCCTAGCAATAACAGATAAACCCACCAAAGATTTTGACCTTCAACCCCCAGCTCTTCGGACAATATCGTTGGTATAGCGACAAAGGCGGCCATCAAGGCTAGATGCAGTGCAAAAATGCCATAATTCAGACGCAACAAGGTGGTTTGCTTGAGCAACCTAACGATCTGCTTAACATCCGTTAAGGTCTCTCGATTATGTTGCACTTGAACCCTATTTGGCACTAATAACCACACAATCAGTATACCTAATACGCCCAGAATAGCGGTGGTCCAGAAAACCCCTGAAAGGCCATAGTTCAAACTTATGAGCGGGCCAAGAACCATGGCTAAGATAAATGAAAAGCCGATACTCCCGCCAATCATCGCCATCGCTTTACTCCGGTTTTCCTCCGACGTAAGGTCTGTAACCATGGCCATTAGAGTGCTGGCTATTGCTCCTGAGCCTTGCAAAGCGCGCCCTAGAACTAAACCTTGCATCGTCTCAGCAAGAGCACAAACAATACTGCCCAGAATAAACAACAAAAGACCGCCAATAATCACCGGTCGCCGCCCAATTCGATCCGATAACAGCCCGAAGGGAATTTGTAGAATCGCTTGGACTAACCCATAAGCACCTAGAGTCAACCCCAACAATAACGGACTGTAGTCTGAGTACCCTCCCACTGAAATTGCGAGAACGGGTAGTACCATAAATAGCCCAAGCATTCTAAAAGCATAGAGGCTAGCTATAGAGAAAGTTGCGCGTCTTTCGATTGGCGAAAAAACTGGGTAGTTTGTCAAGGTGGCGTCGATGTCTGATTAAAATTATAAAGCCGCTATACTACCAGTGCAGTCGACAAGGGAAAATGTTTATCATTAATATTGTAAAAAAAACACTCGATCTACAGCATTTCCATTGAAAACTAAGGTCTAGCTAAGGGGTCTTGCCGTACACTGTCAATTAAGAGTAATTACTCTTTGCCCAGCAGGCCTTCCGGCCACTATAATTGACGGTTTAATCTGACAAAAAGACATTTTAATGAAAACCATTCAGGTTCGCGGTGCGCGCACTCATAATCTTAAAAATATTGATCTAGATCTTCCCCGAGATAAATTTATTGTTATCACGGGGCTGTCAGGTTCTGGCAAATCTTCTCTGGCTTTTGATACTCTCTACGCTGAGGGCCAGCGGCGCTATGTTGAATCGCTATCAACCTATGCACGGCAGTTTTTGTCCATGATGGAAAAACCCGACGTAGATCATATCGAGGGTCTGTCACCAGCTATATCCATTGAACAAAAATCAACCTCTCACAATCCTCGCTCTACTGTTGGCACAATCACCGAAATCTACGATTATTTACGTCTACTTTTCGCCCGTGCAGGAGAGCCTCGGTGTCCTGACCACAACAACGCTCTTAAAGCTCAAACAGTCAGCCAGATGGTTGATCAGGTGATGGAGCTGCCTGAGGGGACAAAGCTTATGCTCTTGGCCCCCGTTGTTAAAGACAGGAAAGGAGAGCATTTACATCTATTTGAGACACTAAGGCGTCAAGGTTTTATTCGCGCTCGAATCGATGGTCTGGTCTGTGATTTAGATGAGGCCCCCACCCTCAACAAAAAGCAAAAACATAGCGTTGATGTTGTTGTAGATCGCTTTAAAGTGAAAGATGATATTGGCTTGCGATTAGCTGAGTCATTTGAAACGGCCTTAAATCTCGCAGAAGGCTTGGTCATGATTAGTTATATGGAGGGTGACGAGCCCGATCAAATGTTTTCTGCAAAGTTTGCCTGCCCCGTGTGTAATTACAGCTTAAATGAGCTCGAGCCACGGCTCTTCTCCTTCAACAATCCAGCGGGTGCATGCCCGACGTGTGATGGTTTAGGCTTACATCAGTTTTTCGATATTGATCGCGTCATCCAGCATCCAGAGGTCTCCATTTCTGAAGGCGCTATTCGAGGCTGGGACAAAAGAACGCTATTTTATTACAACATGCTCACCTCTCTTGCTGAGCATTATCAATTTGATATTGATGAGCCATGGGAAAAACTTGCCGCCATCCACCAACAGAAAATTCTGTTCGGCAGTGACGATGAAGAGATCACTTTTAATTACGTTAACGACAGAGGCACCGTTTTTCGTCGGCAACATAAGTTTGAAGGTATTATTCATAATATGGAACGGCGCTACAGAGAAACAGAGTCTCAATCTGTGCGCGAAGAGTTAACCAAATTTATGGCTACCTCAAGCTGCCCCGAATGCGCAGGAACCAGGCTAAGAAAGTCAGCACGCAACGTTTTCATTGATGACAAACGTATTGAAGACATCGTTTGTATGCCGGTTGGAGACTGTTCTGATTATTTCGATCAACTTGAACTGCCAGGACGACAGGGAGAGATTGCCGACAAGATTGTCAAAGAAATTCGCCAACGATTCACTTTTCTCGTCGATGTGGGGCTTAACTATTTATCCCTTAACCGGAGTGCAGATACTCTGTCCGGTGGAGAAGCGCAACGAATTCGTCTGGCCAGCCAGATCGGGGCAGGATTGGTAGGCGTCATGTACATTCTCGATGAACCCTCTATAGGCTTGCACCAGCGAGATAACGAACGCCTCTTGAAAACCTTAGTTCGCCTTCGTGATATTGGTAACACCGTTATTGTGGTCGAGCATGATGAAGAAGCCATTGCTGCTGCTGATTACGTTGTCGATATAGGCCCAGGTGCTGGGATTCATGGTGGAGAGATCGTCGCACAAGGTTCAGTTGAGCAGATATGCAGTAGCGCTAAGTCTATCACCGGTCAATTTCTGTCAGGCAAGCGAAATATACTGATACCCAAAACGCGGCATAAAGGCAATGGGAAGCTTCTGTCCGTGAAAGGTGCCACTGGAAACAACCTGCAGTCTGTGGATTTAAATATTCCCATTGGTGTATTTACCTGTATTACCGGAGTCTCTGGTTCTGGCAAGTCAACTCTCGTTAATGAAACGCTTTACCCAGCTGCCGCTGTCGCACTAAACAAGGCAACCACGCTCAAACCAGCCCCTCATTCAAAAATAACGGGCCTCAACCTGTTAGACAAATGCATTGATATCAACCAAAGTCCCATTGGTCGTACGCCTCGTTCGAACCCTGCCACCTACACTGGAATATTTACGCCCGTCAGAGAATTGTTTGCTGGCACTCAGGAAGCTCGCTCAAGAGGTTATAACCCGGGTAGATTCAGCTTTAATGTCAAGGGTGGTCGCTGTGAAGCTTGCCAAGGCGATGGAGTTACAAAGGTGGAAATGCACTTTCTACCCGATATTTACGTGCCCTGCGATGTTTGTAACGGTAAACGCTACAACCGAGAGACCTTAGATGTTCACTTTAAAGGTAAAAATATCCATCAAGTGTTAGAAATGACTATTGAAGATGCACGAGATTTCTTCGATGCGATTCCAGCGATCGCGAGAAAATTACAAACGCTCGTTGATGTTGGTCTGTCGTATATCAGCCTAGGACAATCTGCAACCACCTTGTCTGGTGGTGAAGCACAAAGGGTTAAACTCTCTAAAGAACTGTCCAAGCGAGACACGGGCAAAACTCTCTATATTTTAGATGAGCCAACAACCGGTTTACATTTTCACGATATAGAGCAGTTGCTGGCGGTACTTCATAGACTGCGTGATCACGGCAATACCGTGGTCGTTATCGAACACAACTTAGATGTTGTCAAGACAGCCGATTGGGTTGTCGACCTTGGCCCAGAGGGCGGTTCCGGTGGAGGGCAGATTGTCGCTGAGGGCACCCCCGAGCAGGTTTCTGAGGTTAAAGGCTCCTACACAGGCCACTTCTTGAAAAAAACACTAGCGCGTCAAACCTCAGAATGAATTGATTGCCTGTCCAGATACTCTGCAACCATGTTGTCAACCGCCTCCTGCTGATAGGGGCGTAAGCCACTAAGGATGAGCTTTTTGACGCCACGACCAATTATCTTGTTGTCGTCGTGGAAAGTGAAATGTAATTCGCCATCACCTCGCTTGCCAGCCACGTTTAGGCTGGTCTTGGTAATTTTTAAGCTAGGATTTTCAAATTCCAAACAATCCAGTTCGAGTGACATTGACTGATAGATAATCAATGGCCGTTGTGGATTAATCATGACGTTATTCTCAACCATCAAGGGTACTAGAATATGAGGGAAATTATGTCCAGAGAATCGAACATAGGCTTTTACTAAAGTTTCAACAGACGTCGTATTTTGAACGCTATCGCCCGAATGAAAACCCTCTAAATAAGACTTTCCTCGCTCGTCTAAAATCTGATAATTAGGGATTGAATCGGGTGGGAGTATCAGCGGTGTATCAGCAGCTAATAATCCAGAGAAATGAAAATCCATCTTCTCACGCAAACCATAATGATTTATCGCCAGGGCAAACAGAAGATCTCCAGGCACACAAAAGCGCTTACTGCCAGCATCATGTATGGGATTGAAATCATTACTTACAATTTTAGCAAAGTCGCTTGCTTGCTGGCCGCTGATCGTAATTCCGTTGTTACTCTTACGGTAGAACTGGTCAATAAACACGGATTAATCAAACTCCGCTTCAAATTCTTCTAACAAATCTAGAGGCTCTATCTCCATACCCTCCAAATCTATATCCCAATTCACACCAACAAGCAGCACGTCACCATGCATGCCAGGCAACCAATCGTCGAGAAACTCTTCGATATCGATCGCTACTGGTTTGTATACACCCCAATCTCCGCTGCATAATGCTTCAGCTAGCGGCTTTGAGGACCAAAACGGAATAACATCAATATCATCATGATCTGTTGAACCGACCAACGCCCAATTTTCAGTGCCATCTTGCAGGCCCCAGATACAACCTTGCTCGAGGCATTCTACGATTAATCGATCAAAATTTTCCTGCAGATTAGTAGACAAAGGTTCCATGGCGCTACTCCATTATTTTTAGGCTTTGTTCGAGGCGCTCATAGTAACCGTTTTGGATTTACATCCCAAGGAGAAAGACGCTACATTATTATTTCAGAGATAATAGTAACTATGACTAATTAAGTACTTTATACCCGCGACCCTGGAGGCAGCGCTTAATTACTTTTTGTTGCTCCTTTCGAGCTTGAACGTTTCCCTTTACGCCACCAACCACACCTGCAGTTCCGCCTATTTTTTGCGCAGAGTCACTGTCGCCAAGAATCGCACCGACCACACTGCCAACGACGGCTCCACCTATGGCGCGATCTCGAGTGCGCTTACTGATATCAATCTGCTGAGCCAAGGCATCACATTCGGATAGATCCCTCTCATACTCATTAAGATCAAGGCCCTGAGTGTCAACAATAACCTGGTCCGCTGCTTTATCCAAAAGACCCGTCGCGCACCCGGCCAACAGACCACACCACAAAACGCTAGAATACAACGTTAAATTTCGCATGCACTTTCTCCCTAAGTAGGTAGCTTCCTGAAACGTCAACCGATCGAAATGGTTGACGCTATTTATAGCTACATGAGATTGAGGCTTTGGTTAAGCGATTATTTAGCGTTACTCATAATCCCACGAACCGCTGCCGGTATATCAGCTGGCAGCAACACTAATTTAGAATTGTCAGACTTAGACATGCTATGTATCGCTTCGATGTACTTTTCCCCTAAGAGGTACATTGCTGGAAGTTCCTTATCTTGGATAGCTTCGTTGACTCTTTCAAGTGCGGTTTTAGTGGCCTCAGCTAACACCACCTTGGCCTCTGCATCTCTACGCGATGCTTCAAGCCTACCATCAGCCTCTAGAATGGCCGCAGTCTTTTCTCCATCAGCACGCGTTACTGTAGCGCGCCTCTGACGTTCAGCAGCAGCCTGCTCTTCCATCGCTGACTGCATTGTGCCTGAAGGCTGGATATCCTGAATTTCAACCGTCTTTAAGGTAATACCCCAATCAGCAATATCGTCTGATATCGATAGTTTTAGTTTTGATTTTATTTGATCCCTGGAAGATAGCGCATCATCAAGCGTCATTTCACCGACAATTGAACGCAGCGAAGTCTGCACCAGAGTGCGAATAGCCAGTTCGTAGTCTTCAACACCATAGACCGCTTTTTCAGGAGATATAATATTAATATAGGCAACCGCATTGGCGATAATAACGACGTTATCTCGCGTAATCACCTCCTGTGATGGAATCTCTAAAACAATGTCTTTGGTCGTCGCTTTGAAAGCAACAACATCGATATAGGGTATGATCAAGTTAAGTCCCGGACTTAATGATTTTTGAAATTTACCCAATCGCTGTACAACCCACTTCGACCCCTGAGGCACCAAACGCACACCTTTAAAAAGGGTAACGACTACTAATAAAAAAACTGCAACTACAACAATCATACCTTCCATTATGACTTCTCCTTAATTTACTAATTCACTAATTCAATTTTGTAACGACCAAAAACTCACCAGAAACTTCTTTTATATGAAGTCTATCACCTAGCTCAACAATACTGTCACAGCTAAACTCCCATTCGTCAGAGTCCATCACCGGCGTGCTAAACCGCATCCTCCCTTGGGTGCTTTGAGTAGGCAGTTTAGTGACCAAGCCAGATGCACCAATAGCATCATTTCTTGCGTCCTCTCCACGATTACCCTGAGCCATCTTGACCTTAATGATTTTGAACCAAACTAAGGTAAAAGCCACCGAAGACACCGTCCAGAGTAATACTTGGACAATTAATGACATCGGTATTAACAGCTCGACCAAACCCACCATTAGAGCTCCAAGCCCAAACCAAAGGATAGTGAAGCTTGGTATAAATATTTCACCAACCACCAACAAAAGCCCCAGCACAAGCCAGTGCCAATACAACATTTGAATATCCATCTAAACTCCTTGTTTACGATCTATGTAATGAACTTTCTACACTTCTGTTTATAATATCCTGTTTCCAACTCAATTATAAACATTCTCTACCCTATCAGCACAAAGAGCGACTCATCAATAAGGCATCCTCACGTCCATATTCAGTGGCATAATAACCCCTCCGCTGTCCTATTTCTGCGAAACCAGCCTTGCTATAAAGACGAATAGCAGAAAAATTAGACACTCGCACTTCCAAATATATTTGGTTAATTTGCGCAGGTAACCGTTCGATAACGGTATCTAAAAACTCCGATCCTAGACCTACTCCAACATGGTCTGGATGAAGAGAAATATTTTGTAATTCTGCTTGATCAACTACCTCTACGACGACAGCGAAGCCAACAACTGTGTTTTCTAGAACCATTACCTGAGTCCACTGAATACATTGTTGAAATTGATTTTTGCTCCAGGGCGACTTGGAGTTTAATGCCTCAATAGCAACGACCGCCTCTATGTCCGTTTGACCTATTGGACGGATACAAAACGATCTAGGTAGATTATTCAATCGTTGGCATCCCCAAGATGGGGCTTTTTATGAGGGGACAGGAACCTAATTGTGTTCCAAGCTTTACGCTTACTTTGAGGATCTTCAATCATCTCTACAAGAGAAGGGATGACCAAACCGACGATCTCATTAAAGACATTAGTTTGGCCGTTGGAAATGTTAGCTGTTTGTTCTTCAGTTAAAATCCAGCCTGCTGTTTCCATCCCCAGAATTAGGATCATCTTGCTATTCTTTGCCTCTAGCCTAGCCTGTATAACCGTTGTCAAAAACTCCCGAACCTCCGGTTCGCCACCCGCGGCATTAGGGTAAGGCGGCCACTGGGCCAGCTCCATCTGGGGTAAATTAACTTGACCCTGACCCATTGCAACAAGGATATTAGACAGTAGCTGGATTTGGTCTGGATCAGGAAGGCTTTGATCAATAACACTGCAAACCACTAGTTCATCGGTGGGTTGCCAAAGAGCCAATTGAAGCTCTATGCGAACTATTGGGTCAGGCTTTCCGCCTAAAGGATCTACAGCTATCTCACTCACTGGTTGCGTCTTAACTTGCTCTACAACAGGTGACGGATCACTAGAAATATCTAAGGAGCCCAATAATTGTTCAGCTGAAATCGGTTCTATCTTCGGCTCTATCTTCGCATCTATCGAGGGCTCATTAAAGATAGCTTCTAAAACTTCCACAACGGGCATTTCATTATCGGCTATCAAGTCCTTGGGCAGATATTCATCAATACCCAAGGTCTTTAAGTAATAATCTCTATGGCCTTGTGCCATCAAATTCCACCAAGTTGAGGATGCAAGCGGCCCGGATTACGCATGAGTGTCAAAGCATGTAGGTACGCTTTAGCGCTGGCAAATAATATGTCAGTATGGGCGCCCTGCCCATTAATAATGCGCCCATCCTTTTCAAGCCGAACGGTAACTTCACCCTGAGAATCAGTACCTTGAGTAACCGCATTAACTGAGTATAGCTGCAGTTCGGTTTCACTGTTGATTAGCTTTTCAATAGCATTGAAAATGGCATCAACTGCGCCATCCCCACTGGATTCGGCAGAATGCTCCTTATTCTGATACCTAATAATGATCTTTGAATGAGGCAATTGACCTGATTTAGAAAGTACCTCTAGGTCAACGAGCGTCAAAGCATCATCTCCGGTGCCCATTTGCACATCCGAGACTAAGGCCTGAAGATCTTCGTCAAAAATTTCACGCTTTTTGTCCGCAAGTTCTTTAAACCTAATAAATGCCTCATTAAAGTCCGCTTTACTGCTAAAGCTAATGCCCAGTTCGTCAAGACGCGCACTAAATGCCGCCCGACCTGAAAGCTTACCCAATGAAAGTTTATTGGCCGCCCAGCCAACGTCTTCTGCCCTCATTATTTCGTAAGTTTCTCGAAATTTTAAAATGCCATCTTGGTGAATGCCCGACTCATGAGCAAAAGCATTGGCTCCAACGATCGCCTTGTTAGGTTGCACGGGAAACCCAGTAATACTAGACACCAAGCGAGAAATCGGCACGATATGAGAAATATCTATGTTAGTTTCAACCGGAAATAAATCGTGCCGAGTACGAACGGCCATGACGATCTCTTCAAGAGACGCATTGCCGGCTCGCTCGCCAAGACCATTAATTGTACATTCAACCTGACGAGCACCGTTTTGCACCGCGGATAAACTGTTAGCAACCGCTAAGCCTAAATCATTATGGCAATGTACTGAGAAAATGGCCTTGTCAGCGTTGGGGACATGATTAAGTAAGCGCTTAATAATCTGACCATACTCAATAGGATCTGAATAACCTACTGTATCTGGAAAGTTAATGGTTCTTGCACCCGCTGCGATAACAGCTTCTGTTATTCGGCACATAAATTCAAAATCGGTACGACTGGCATCCTCCAAAGAGAACTCAACATCGTCGATCAAATCTCGAGCCATCTTCACCGCACCGACTGCCTGCGCAAGCACCTGATCAGGCTCCATTTGTAACTTATACTTCATGTGGATGGGTGAGGTTGCAATAAAGGTATGGATACGGCCAGCATTAGCGCCTTTAAGAGCCTCAGCTGCACGCTCGATATCACCCGACATGGCCCTTGAGAGGCTACAAATTCGACTATCTTTTATCGCGTTAGCGATTCCCTTGACCGCTTCAAAATCGCCTTCGCTGGATATCGCAAAGCCTGCCTCAATCACATCCACATGCATCTTCTCAAGCACTTTTGCGATTCGTAATTTTTCATCTTTGGTCATTGAGGCGCCCGGACTTTGCTCGCCATCCCGTAAAGTCGTATCAAAAATAACCAATTTTTCTTTTGTTGCCATGATCTTTTTCCTTCTCCAAACCAAGTTACTTGGCTAGCTACATTGTAGAACGCATTAAACCTCTTGTCCCACCTACCTGTGAGTATGGCTATATTTACGTGCCATAGAAAAGAAATTTAACCCATTATGTGTATTCGATGATGCTTTTTATGAGGTATAACGATAGATGCCCCTCAGGGCAGGAGAAGGAATAATCCACGTGAAGGTGCAACGGTAGAAACGCTACGCATAAAAACTGTCTTCAGTGATTGACTATCCATAACAACATTTAAGCAGATATTAAGACGAAAACCAAGGTGTTTACCCAGAGTTAAGACTCTTTTTCACGCCAACCAAGCTTGGTTGCAAGCCATAGAACTGGCGCAGACAGTGAGAAAAATAAAGCCATTGCAAATAAAACGCGAGGCGGATCAATGGTTATCACTACAAATCCCATCACCACCGATAAGATCACAATAAAGGGCACTTTGCCTCGCATATCAATCTTTTTAAAGCTGGGATACTTGAAGTTCGACACCATGAGTAATCCCGCGCAAGCCGTTACCAATGCTCCAGTAACAGATAACCAGAGCGACGGCTGAATATCCTGCGCTGACCACACTAGCCCAGCGACTAAGGCTGCCGCCACAGGGCTTGGAAGTCCTGTAAACACCTTACCATCAGACACACCAGCTTGGACATTAAATCGTGCTAAACGCAACGCCGCGCAAGATGCGTACACAAAGGTCGCAGCCCAACCCAGCTTGCCAAGGGAGCTAACGCCCCAACCATAAGCCAGAACGGCAGGCGCAACACCAAAAGAAACCATGTCCGAGAGGCTATCGTACTGAACCCCAAAGTCACTTTGAGTATTGGTCATACGCGCTACGCGACCATCTAAGCCATCAAAAACCATTGCCGCAAAAATAGCCATTGCCGCCCATTCGTACTGACCGCTAAAGCCCGACAACACAGCATAGAAACCACCAAATAATGCACCGGTAGTCAGTATATTAGGCAGCAGATAAATGCCTTTGCGAGGCCGACGTGCGGACATACCCGCATCAGAATGCTGATCTTGATTGAGTTCAACAACCTTGTCTACGGTCCGAGACTTCTCTTCCATAATGCCACTTCCTGTTACACAGCCAGATACTTAATAGCCGGTATTATAAGCTAAGTTACCTATCAATCGTCCAAAAAGTGCTGTTTCATGAATTCTAGATCAGCCTCAGATAGATCTAACGCTGTCATTAAATAGCATCTCATTGACCCGTAGTGCTCATCAATAGCGTCAAGAAAGGCAACGATATTATCTTGATGAACAGAGACATAGGGGGTTAGCCAGTCTCGCTCCCAATTTTCTACCTTGGCATCACGCAGATGACCTTCAATAATATCAACGAGTCTACTTGAGTCATAGTGCTTACGAGTCAGCATATAATCCTCAATGATTGTTTCTCGAGGCACATCTAGCGCCGATAAGATAAGCGCTGCAGCCATGCCTGTGCGGTCTTTGCCAGCAGAACAGTGGAACACACTGGTATTGTCGGCATTTTCTATTATCTCCCTCATAAAACGACTAAACGCAGGAATAACGACTTTTATACAAGAGCGATACGAGTTAACTACAAGTTCATGGGAAGATTCAGCAGTGAGTTCGCCCTCGAACAAAAACTCCCAAAATCTTGATATGTCCCCGATTGATATTTGATAATCGTCAACAAATTCGGCCCGTATAGCCGCACTGGGAGACTGTTGCTGCTCCTCTTGGCGTCGGAAGTCATGTATTTTACTGACGCCGATTTGTTCAAGAGTATCTAAATCCTGATCAGTTAAGTTAGCTAGATGACCACACCGCAGAATTTTACGCCATTTAACCCGACGGCCATCTTCATTAAGGTACCCGCCTAGGTCTCTAAAATTAATCCCACCACCCAGAGGCACTACCCTTGATGTACCAATTGCCGCATCCACCATCATTACCTTCCTTTATATGTTTTATACCCCGCCGTGCGGCGTAAAAACGGAAACGACCCTCTTTTGAGGGCCGATATTATTCCTTAAGTGTGTGAAGCTGGCCAAGCTGGTTGGCCCACTAAACTCTAATAAACTTATCTCCCCGCGAGATGCCGGAGACACCACTGCGAACAACCTCCATTATGCCCATATGAGTAACCGCTTCAATAAATGCATCTAACTTGTCACTGTCACCAGCAAGCTGCACAGTATAGGTCGACGGCGTCACATCGATAATATGTCCTCGGAAAATCTCCACACAGCTTTTTAGCTCCGTGCGGACATCACTGTCTGTAGCTTTAATCTTAACCAATAACAACTCACGCTCGATGTGAGGGCCTTGTGTTAAATCCACGACCTTTAGCGTATCAATGAGCTTATGTAATTGTTTGACAATTTGCTCTGCCATCCGGTCATCGCCTTGGGTGGTTAGCGTTAGGCGAGACAGAGTTTCGTCATCGGTTGGGGCGACCGTTAACGTGTCTATATTATAACCACGCTGCGAAAACAAACCAACCACTCGAGATAAGGCTCCAAATTCATTCTCCAACAAAATAGAGATTATTCTTTTCATTAGGTTCTCTCCGTCTTGCTTAGCCAAAGATCACGCATCGAACCACCCGGCATTTGCATGGGGTAAACATGCTCAGAGCGATCAATATCAATATCCATAAATACCACACGATCTTTCATAGCGAAGCATTCACGCATTTTCTCTTCAAGCTCATCAATTTGGGTGATTTTCATCCCTACATGGCCATAGGCCTCGGCCAATTTTACAAAATCTGGCAATGAGTCTTCATAAACGCTCTCTGAGTAGCGACTGCTGTAATTCATGTCCTGCCACTGACGAACCATGCCCAGCGCCGCATTATTGAGATTAATAATCTTAATAGGCAGCTTGTGCTGACTGCAGGTAGATAGTTCCTGAATATTCATCTGGATACTGCCTTCACCGGTCACACAGGCCACGACTGTGTCGGGAAATGCCAACTGACAACCCATGGCTGCGGGCAGACCGAAACCCATGGTGCCGAGACCGCCTGAGTTAATCCATGTGCGCGGCTTATCAAATAGATAGTACTGCGCAGCAAACATCTGATGCTGACCAACATCAGAGGTGACAATGGCCTGACCGTTAGTCACTTTGTAGAGCATCTTGATGACGTCTTGCGGTTTAATACAGCCGCCAGAGCTCTCTTCATAGCGCGAGGCAGTATAAATACCTTGGTCCGTACGCCATTGATCGAGCTGCGTCCACCAATCGGTAAGCGCATTTACATCTGGTTTAGTACCAAGTCCTTTATTAATCTCCAGCATCTCCGCGAGTACAGATGAGCAGGTACCCACAATCGGAATATGTGCTTCGATATTTTTCGACACTGAGGTCGGGTCAACATCAACATGAATAATGGTGGCATGCGGGCAAAATTTCTCTAGATCATTGGTTACTCGATCATCGAAACGCGCCCCAATCGCAAATATAACGTCGGCGTGATGCATCGCCGTATTGGCTTCAAATGTGCCATGCATTCCCAACATACCCAAATATTGGCGATCGGTGCCCGGGTAACAACCCAGGCCCATCAACGTATTGGTTACGGGGTAATTCAAGGACTGCGCCAACGCAATCAATTGCTCTGAAGCATTATCGATAACTACGCCACCACCAGCATAAATTATCGGGCGCTTAGCACCGATAAGTATTTTAACCGCACGTTTAATCTGACCACGATGACCTTTGCTAGTAGGCTGGTAAGAGCGCATTTTAACTTCATCAGGGTAGATGTAAGGAACTTTATAATTAGGGTCAGTGACATCCTTGGGAATATCAATTAGAACGGGGCCGGGACGACCAGTCGATGCAATATAATAGGCCTTGGCAATAGTCTCTGCGATATCTTCAGCGCGAGTGACCAAAAAGCTATGCTTAACGATGGGCCGCGAAACACCAACCATGTCAGTTTCCTGAAAGGCGTCTGTACCAATTTTGGTCAGCGCAACCTGCCCAGAGATAACGACCAACGGAATAGAATCCATATAGGCAGTCGCGATACCAGTAATCGCATTTGTCGCACCAGGACCTGAAGTAACTAAGGCTGTACCAACTTCTCCTGTTGCCCGAGAAAAACCGTCTGCAGCATGAACTGCCGCTTGCTCATGGCGAACGAGAAGATGGACGACATCCTCTTGTCGATAAATAGCATCATAAATATGCAGCGCAGCACCACCGGGGTAACCCCAGACATGCTTAACACCAACGTCGCGTAATGCACGGATTAAAATATCACCGCCAGATAAAAGTTCCACAATCGTTCCTCACTAATAAAGTGTAGGAAATGTCCTGGCAGAATAGGCTGTAACATCAAAATAGACGCCGCAACTGCGGCATGCTCAGTCACACTGATAAGTGCTTTAGACTGACCTTAGGGCTATGGGTAATAGCGCCTTCTGTGTTGATGACCAGCGACATTGATAACGTCTGCCTGGTACTCTTTCCAAAAACTCTACACTAATACGTGTAGATCCGCCGCATGGTAACACTTTATTGTTTTAAGTCAAAGGGTTATGGGCCGACATTACGGAGGACTACAACCTTATACTCAAAAGAGGTTGACAACATTTTAATAACTGAGCCACCATAAGCCAAATGACAAAATGAATGCCAAATGAGATCTTATTGATGCGCGAAAAATATAAGCCACTTAACGCTACACTATTTATCATGGCGTTAACTTTTTCGGCATTCCTGATTTCTGCCTGCTCCAGCGAAAAGCAATCTACCACCACTATCATGGCCAATATTAATGGTTATAGCTTCGATAATAATCGTCAGTTGCAGCAATTTCAGACCTTGGTTTTTGATAACGGCAGAGTACTTGCAACCGGTGGCCCAACTCTTAAGGCTAATTATCCCGATGCCAACGTCATCGATGGCAAGGGTCTAACTTTACTGCCAGGCATAACTGATGCTCACGGACACGTTTCTAGCCTAGGCTATACGCTGTTGCAAATTGACCTTCGTGGCGCTACCTCGGCTAGGCAGGTATCATCATTAATAGCTACGTATGCTAAAGAAAAACCTTTCCTCAATTGGATTCAAGGGCGTGGATGGAATCAAGTATTGTGGCCTGGGCAGCAGTATCCCACGGCACAAATACTTGATGAATTGATCTCTGATCGACCCGTATGGTTAGAACGAATCGACGGCCATGCTGGCTGGGCTAATAGTAAAGCTTTGGCATTAGCCGGAATCAATGCCAACACTATCAGCCCTCCCGGTGGCGAAATTATTCGTCACCGAAACGGGAATCCCACAGGAATCTTGATTGATAATGCTATGGCATTAGTAAATCAAGTCATACCCCCTCCCTCAGATGAGGAAATGGCCGCAGCACTGGCTGCGGCAACCAAACACTTACTTAGCCTAGGAATCACCTCGGTACACGATGCTGGAGTCAGTGCTCGAGAAAACGATTATTATCGCCAATTGGCTAACAGTGGTAATTTAGACGTCCGTCTTTACGGTATGATTTCATCAACCGATCCTGAGCTTGGCCGAATGTTGTCAGCAGGGCCTAGTAACGACCCTCTAGATCTGTACTCTGCTCGTAGCGTGAAAGTGTATACCGATGGCGCCTTAGGAAGTCGTGGCGCAGCTCTCCTGGAGCCCTATTCTGATCGAGCAGGCCATAGCGGGCTGCTATTGACCTCAAAAGAACAGTTGAGAGCTATATTTAGTCTATCTATTCAGGCGGGCTTTCAGGTCGCTATTCATGCCATTGGTGACAAAGGTAACCGCATTGGTCTTGATGAAGTTGAACACGCTTATGCCACCATTGGCGGCCGTAAATTAAGGCACCGAATAGAGCATTCGCAAGTGGTTGCACTGGACGATATCCCTCGATTTAAAAGCCTCGATGTTATTGCTTCAATGCAACCAACTCACGCTACCAGCGATATGAATATGGCAGAAGATCGCCTGGGAAGTGACAGACTAAAAGGCGCATATGCATGGCGAAGTTTTCTCGATCAAGGTAGCGTCTTAGTATCTGGATCAGATTTTCCTATAGAACTCGCTAATCCTTTCCACGGCATCCATGCTGCTGTAACTAGACAAAATCAACTCGACGAGCCCGCTGGAGGCTGGATTTCAGAGCAGGCGATAACCACAGAGGAGGCTGTTCGCTCATTTACTATTGATGCCGCCTGGGCTGCGCACCAAGATAAGGTCTTGGGTGGACTTACTGAGGGGAAATGGGCCGACTTTATCTTATTGGATCAAGACCTATTCGCTATACCTGTAAATGAATTATGGAAAACAACAGTCGCCGAGACCTGGTTAGCTGGAAAGTTAGTCTATGCAAAATCAGCTGAATAACGAGCTTAGCTTAGTCTTTTACTAGGCTAACATTATCAATTAAACGTGCTGCCTGAGTAAACATGGCGCCTAAAATGGTAATATCATCATCATCATGGGCGGCAAGATCCAGCGTCTTACTGTTACTGCAGGTAATGTAATCAACTTTAAACCCTGCCTCTGTAACCCTTGCTGCAGCTACATCTTCGAGCTCAGGAAACTCTCTATTACCGTCTTTAATTTGTTCTGCGATCCAGTCGAGACTATCTTTGAGCACCGTAACTAGAGGTCGTTCATCATCTGTAATATAACGATTGCGTGAACTCATCGCTAGGCCATCGGCTTCGCGATGAATGGGTGCAGAACTGATCTGTATGGGCAGGCAGAGATCTTCAACCATTCGCCTAATCACCGCTAATTGCTGATAGTCCTTAATACCAAAGATAGCTTCATCAGGCTGAACAATATTAAATAGTTTACTAACCACCGTAGTTACACCTTCAAAGTGCCCCGGACGGCTTGCACCACATAAAAGGTCGGTCATAGTTGGGCAGATCACCCGACTTTGAGTATCCAAACCATTAGGGTACATCTCGGTATCATCTGGATGAAACAGATAATCACAACCAGCATCACGGAGCTTTTCACAGTCACCTTGATAGGTACGAGGGTATTTATCCCAGTCTTCATTGAGACTAAACTGAAGTGCATTAACGAAAATCGAACAAACCACAATATCATTAGTTCTCTTGGCTTGCTTTAACAACGCCAGATGACCTTCATGGAGATTACCCATGGTTGGAACAAATCCTATTCTTAACCCCTGTATGCGATCTTTAACAAGATCGTCTCGGAGTCCACTGACAGTGTGAAAAACCTTCATTGTCGATTACCTTTAAGTCGCGCGTTAGTGATCCGCGAAATGATCGCCAGCAAGATTTTCAAAGCGAGTATACTTGCCCATAAACATCAAGCGACAGGTACCGATCGGCCCATTTCGCTGTTTGCCAATAATGATTTCTGCAGTACCCTTATCAGGACTGTCTTCGTTATAAACCTCATCACGATATATAAACGCAATAACGTCTGCATCTTGCTCGATTGCTCCAGATTCTCTGAGATCTGCGTTAACAGGTCGTTTGTTCGGCCGTTGTTCAACATTACGACTAAGCTGCGATAGCGCTATCATTGGGCATTCATACTCCCGAGCTAGCCCTTTTAATTCTCTAGATATCTGTGAAATTTCCTGCACTCTGCCTTCAGCCGAATTACTGCCGTTCATTAACTGCAGGTAATCCACCATGATCATTCCCGGTTTAGCTTGGTCATAGAGGGCCTCCGTGTCCGCCGGGGTATCAACACCGTGCTTAAGGTGCCACTCTTGGCGCAACTGCTCAACTCGCTCTCGAGTAAACTGCTTGATTCTATTGCGCATTTCAAGCGGCGTAATACCTGCGGAATCATCAATAAATAGCGGCTTATCTTTTAAGCGTTGCGCCGCACTACTAAGCCTTGGCCAATCGTCCTCAACCAAATTTCCAGAGCGCATACGCGTCTGATCAATCTTTCCGATAGATGACAACAAACGAATAATTAATTGATTAGCCGGCATCTCTAACGAGAAAACTAGGACAGGACGGTCTTGATTAAGCGTGGCGTGTTCTACCATATTCATCGCAAAAGCCGTCTTACCCATGGAAGGGCGGCCCGCAATAATAACCAAATCTGACTTTTGCCAGCCTGACGTCATTTTATCTAGGTCACTGAAACCTGTACTCAACCCGGTAATATCGGCATCATTCTTAAATAACTCATCTAGACGCTCAACAGCTTCTTTAATAAGGGAGTTAACTTCCTTAAAACCACCCTTCTTAGGTCGATTTTCGATAATTTCTTGGAGCCGGCTCTCTGCTTCGGCAAGTAGCTTAGAGCTATCCCAACCCAAAGGGTTGTAGCCTTTACGGACAATTTCACTGGCGGCACCTATCAACTGTCTAACAATCGATCGTTCCAGTACAATTTGTGTGTAGGCTTTTATGTTGGCTGAACTTGGCGTGCTACTGGCTAAATCAACGAGATACTCAGCACCACCAACAGCAGAGAGCTCATTAGAGTTTTGGAGTGACTCAGAAAGGGTAATTGGGTCAAAGGGTTGGTTCTCTGCTGACAACCGACTCATCGCTGTAAAGATCAGCTGATGGTCCTTACTGTAAAAATCGCTTTCAGACAACACTTCGGCAATTGAGTCAAAGGCATCATTCTTTAACATTAATCCGCCAATAACAGCTTGCTCAGCCTCAATTGAGTGAGGTAATGGCTGACTGATGCTGGGTTCTGCAAAGAGAGCTTCATTCATACCGGAGACGTTTAACCTATGCTGACAATAGTGAATTTTTGGTTTGCTGTATGAGTAGTATAAGTAATAAACCCGACAAACAAAAACGGCATTGCATCTTATTAAGAGGCAATGCCGTTACGCAACAACTTTAGACGTTTTTGACGAACTAAATTATTCCGCCTCAATAACAACCATAATTGTTTCAGTAATATCTGTGTGCAATTGCACATCGATATTAAACTCACCCACGTGACGCAAAGGGCCTTCAGGCAAGCTGATCTCGTTCTTGGTCACATCGCTACCAGCAGCAGCAATGGCCTCTTCAAGCTCTCTCGCACCTACCGAACCAAACAGTTTCCCTTCATCGCCAGCTATAGCTGAGATAGTAATGGTACCCACTGCTTTTAGCTTGTCAGCACGGCCCTGAGCTTCAGCTAGCTTTTCAGCGGCCTGAGCTTCGAGACCAGCCCGTCGCAGCTCAAATTCAGCAACATTTTTGTCAGTAGCAAAAACCGCTTTACCCTGAGGTATAAGGTAGTTACGACCAAAGCCAGCTTTAACATTAGCTCTATCGCCAATGTTGCCCAACTTACCAATTTTTTCAAGCAGAATAACTTGCATCTTAATATCCTCTATATTTCACTATTCGTACGAGGCTAACTGTGAGTATCACTCGCTAACCTTGTTCTTAAATTCATAAAGCTGTCAGCTAATCCAACCAATACCAACAGCGCCATCATAATAGGGCTATACAGAATAAGCCCTATATAAACAAAGACCAACCAATGGCCACTCTTTGCTTTAACCTTAACCCAGTAATGTACAAGCGCCAACCCAGCTATCAGTAACGGAATAGAGGCTAACTGCACCCAGATTCTATAATCATCCGATAACAATACCCCGGCACCCATCAATACTGCCAACAACAAACCTAACTTAGACTCTAACCTTATCCCATGGAATTCTTGCTGGAATCCACCCGGGTTATAAAGTATTGCCTGCCACCACCTTGAAAAAAATAAACTAGCAATGGTACTTAGCGTGATCATCCATGCTGATATTCCCAGCATCATGGTGCCACTTGGCATCACCACGCTCTGATCCAATTGCTGCGACATCTGCGCAAACAAAGCCTCTATCTCCAGTACTATAGTTGCTAAATCAGAGTCAAAAACAACACCTGATACCAACGCAAATAGGGCCCCGGCTATCACTGCTCCGCTCAACGTAGAAGACCAAGCCACAGTCTGGCGAAGAACGTTAGCAACCACCACCATATTAATTAAGGCGAGGGCTGAGATAATCGTTAGAAACGGCGTTGCCCCGCTAATAAAATAACCAATCAACAGAGGCAGCAGCGCCCACAAAGCTACTAATGCACCTTCCAAGCTACCTTTGGTTAAAGTGACTAAGCCAATGGTTGCCGGACTAACAAAAGGGATAAAGCTACCAAGTAGCGCAGTCAAACAGGCCTGCATCCGCCCGCGCATTATGAACTCAGCTAGGGCGCGCAAAACCGTTACCCTTATTCTTACTTATGGCTATCAGTGTAAGGAAGCAAAGCAATATAGCGCGCGCGCTTGATTGCTTCAGATAACTGGCGCTGATAACGAGCTTTAGTGCCAGTAATGCGACTTGGAACAATCTTACCGCTCTCTGACACATAACCTTTCAACGTATCTAAATCTTTGTAATCAATTTCAGTAGCGCCTTCAGCGGTAAAACGACAAAACTTTCTACGACGTACAAACTTAGCCATGATTATTCTCCTTTATCCGCATCTGATTGCTCTTCGACTTCGGCTTCGGCTTTAACTTCAACCACTGCCTCAGCATTATCTGACTTTTTCTCTTCTGCAGCAGCATCCGCGGCCGCTTTAGCTTTATCCGCAGCTGCCTTAGCCGCATTACGACGCTCTCGCGCTTCTTTGTCGGCACGCTCGGAATTTTCTAGTTTCATGATGGGTGAATCGCCTGTCACGGCTTCGTCGCGACGAATTACCATGCTACGAATCACTGCATCGTTATAGCGGAAAGTTGAATTCAACTCGTCCAGGACATCTTGACCGCACTCTACGTTCATCAAAATATAATGAGCTTTATGGATTTTGTTAATGGGATAAGCCAATTGACGGCGACCCCAGTCTTCAGACCTGTGGACAGTGCCGTTACCTGCAACGATAGATGCGGTATAACGCTCGACCATACCAGGGACTTGTTCGCTTTGGTCTGGATGGACCAAAAACACAATTTCGTAGTGACGCATTGTAGCTCCTCATGGGTTAGAAGCCTCCCGTTAAAGCTATTTAGCTACACGGTGAAGCAAGGAGTGCCGAACATTATTGTTCGACGCTTTAAAGGCGCGCTATTGTAGTGATTTGATGCAACACTTGCAACACAGGATTGCTAAACTTATTAACGGGCGTATTAGTTGCTTTTGGAATGATTTCGTTGTTCTTTAATAAGCGCCCATGCAGAGCTTATATTCGTCTTCGGATGCCTAAGTAAATAGGTAATGAAAATTTCTTCAATGGCCACAAGTAGATAAAATAGAATAACCAACCTAAACAAAATATCAGCATCAAGAATGATCAGTAAATAATAGGCTGGCGCAATTAATAACGCGGCAATTTTAGCACCTACGGTATGATAACTAGGGTAGTTGCCGAATTTCACTGCCGCAACAACGAGGGGCACTAAAAACGACAATGTAGCCATCAGCAGAAAGACTGACTGGTCAGAAAAGATGTCAGGCCAAAGAAAATATAGGGCTAAAATCATAACGGTATAAGTCAGAGCATCGCCCCAACTATCCAATTTAGCCCCAAACTCACTAGTTTGATTAAGCTTTCGAGCTAGATAGCCGTCAAGAGCATCACTGATTAAAGATATACCGAGCACCCACAGAAATAGCACCCCTGCCCCAGAAGCAGCCAACCAAACTAGCACAGGAACTAATCCCAGACGCAAAAAACTAAGGATATTAGCGATCGAAAATAAATTTGTACTCATCGTCTCCACGGCACCTAGACTTTAACCCCTTTGCAGGACAATTCCCTTTGGTGTTTAGATTAGCGTCTTTTTGCGCCGCAATGCAACATTAAATAACAGAATGTTTTTAGGTCAACTGCGGATCGCGAATCGATAAAGACTCTTCATAAGAACATTACACCCTTATCTAGATGACTTTACCGTCCGTTGACGAACCGCCTCAAACAAACAGATTCCGGTAGCCACGGATACATTTAAACTTTCTACACTGCCAGACATCGGCAATTTTGCCAAAAAATCACACTGCTTACGTGTTAATTGACGCATCCCATCTCCCTCTGCACCCATAACGATGACAGTGGGTCCGGTCAAATCAAGTTCGTAGATCGTTTGATCCGCCTCTCCATCTGTGCCAACTACCCAGCAACCCTGCTGTTGTAATTTATCCAGAGTCCTCGTCAAATTCGTGACCGTCACCAAAGGTATAGATTCGGCGGCACCGCAGGCTACTTTTTGCACGATAGGCGTTAATCCAACAGAATTATCTTTCGGAACAATGACCGCATGAACTCCGGCGCCATCAGCAGAACGAAGACAAGCTCCTAAATTATGGGGGTCCGTGACTCCATCAAGCATTAGGAAAAAACTACTAGCACCATGCTTTTCTGCCAACTGCATAAGAAAGGTCTCGTCATAGGTTTCCCCTGGCTGACAAAGTGCCATGACACCTTGATGACGGCCCTCCGTTTTAGCGTCTAAGCGCTTAACTGAGGTCAGCTGTAAAGCAATGCCGTGTTGCTCTGCTAAATTATGGATCTTTTGAAGGCGATCATCTTTACGGCCCTGCTGAACATGTAATTCGGTAACGCGTTGAGGTGACGACTTAAGCATTGTCTGCACCGCATGAATACCATAAATCCAATCCAAAACAACCTCCACCTAATTTAATCTGCTAATCGCTGATTGCGCATTGTACTGGCTTTGGGCACACTTCTGTTATGTTAATTCAACCTCAATAGTAATCTGCTTTAAGTAAGGATTTTTTGTACCATGAGCCAAAATATTAACGCAATGCCCTCCGCAAATCTATTGAGACGAATCGCGGGTTTGGTCTACGACGCCTTTTTACTGTTTGCCATATCCCTTGGCTACGGAGCAGTACTGCTAGTCCTAAGGATCATAATCGTCGGCATAGACCAAGCACCCATGGCAAACCCCCCTCTTTTTCTGCAATGGCTGAGCTTTATTGGCCTGTATTCCGCTCTTAGCGGCTACTATGTGATCTGTTGGCGCAAGCAGGGTCAAACCATTGGTATGAAAGCATGGCGCATAAGATTACAGCAGCCCAATGGAGCGTTAGCAACGCCTGCGCAATGCTGGAAGCGTTGCTTAGCCGCCCCATTGTCATTCTTATGCCTGGGTGTCGGCTATCTATGGTGTCTGTTGCCACCCGCCAAACAGTGCCTTCATGATCGCTACACGGGCACCGAAGTAATCGTTCTACCCAAAACTAACCAATAGATGTCAGAAATAGGTAAAGGTCTATGGCTATGAGCACCCTAATACTTGCACTGGATCAAGGAACAACATCCTCCAGGAGCATGCTCTTTAATAAGGACTTTAGTATAGGCGGTCAATCGCAAAAGGAATTCGCCCAGCATTTTCCTGATTCTGGATGGGTTGAACACGACCCGATGGATATTTGGCGCACCACATTGGAGACCAGCAAAGAGGTCATAGCTAACGCTGGAATTACATCATCAGACATTGCTGCTATCGGCATTACTAACCAGCGAGAAACAACCCTAATATGGGATAGAAAAACAGGCCTGCCTATTTATAACGCCATTGTTTGGCAGGATCGGCGAACAGCTGCTCTATGCAGTGAACTAAAGCGCCTAAACCATGAAGCTTTGGTTAGTGAAAAAACAGGCCTACTCCTCGATCCTTATTTTTCGGCGACTAAAATCGCCTGGATTCTCGACAATATCCCCAACGCTAGACAGCGAGCAGAGCGTGGCGAATTAGCTTTCGGTACCGTAGATACGTGGTTGTTATGGAACTTGACCGATGGTCAGTCACATGCAACGGATGCAACCAACGCATCAAGAACACTGCTCTATAACATTCACAGCGGGCAATGGGATGACGAACTACTCGACCTTTTCAATGTTCCACGGCAGTTACTTCCAGACGTGAAGGATAGTGCGGCCGACTTTGGTAGCACTGAATTATTTGGCAAACCAATTAAAATTTATGGTATTGCGGGGGACCAACACGCCGCTACTATAGGTCAGGCATGTTTTGAGCCTGGCATGATGAAATCCACCTACGGAACAGGTTGTTTTGCCCTCTTAAATACGGGGACTACAGCGGTAAAATCAAACAACCGGATGCTCACCACAATTGCTTATCAGCTAGAGGGTAAAACAACCTATGCCCTAGAGGGCTCAATCTTTATTGCTGGGGCAGCTGTGCAATGGCTGCGCGATGGGCTTGGCATTATTGAATCCGCCAAGCAATCTGGTGAACTTGCGGCACAGGCTGATGACCATCAACAGGTGTACATGATCCCTGCCTTTACGGGCCTAGGGGCCCCTTGGTGGGATGCCGATGCACGGGGCGCACTTATCGGACTTACTAGAGGAACAGGGCCCGCCGAGATCTCTCGCGCTGCTCTGGAATCGGTCTGCTATCAAACTCTAGACCTGTTAAATGCCATGCAGGCTGATTGGGGAGACTCCGCCACAACGGTACTGAGAGTCGATGGAGGTATGGTAGCCAGCGATTGGACCATGCAGCGTCTCGCTGATATTTTACAAGCCCAAGTAGACCGCCCAGTCATTGCAGAAACTACCGCTTTGGGGGCAGCTTGGTTAGCTGGATCTAGAGCTGGCGTATGGCCTGATCAGGCGGGTTTTGCCAACAGCTGGCAGTTAGATAAATCCTTTGCTCCGCAGATGGACAAACCAGAAAGAGATTGCAAAGTAGCTGGCTGGGATATAGCAGTTAAACGAGTGCTAACCCAGTAACGGGGATAAGTTATGAGCGTGTAATGCGGTTGTGAAGATCTGATATTGCCGCGACCTGCCCAAAACGCCCCACTTCTTGAAGTAGAGATGCTTTTTCTACCCTAATACAACCCATAAAGTCCTCGAAAAAGAGGCCGACTGAATTTGAGGCTAGCCACTTCGCCTAAGCAAGTACAAACCAAGAACCAAGCAAAATAATATCGGCCCTAACACAGCAAGCAAGACGGGAAATCCAAATACTATACTTAGAGGGCCAAGCATATCTTGAATAATTTTAAAGGTGATCCCAATCAATACACCGACAAAAATTCTAAAGCCCATAGTAGAACTTCGTAAAGGCCCAAAAACAAAAGAGATGCCGACTAAAACCAAGCCAAAAATAACTAATGGTTGCAGCACTTTTCTCCAGTACGCTAATTCATAGATCGCAGTATCAGCCTCTTGCTGCCGTAAAAATTCTATCTGATTGCTAATGGTTGAAATAGGTAGCGCGGAGGGTGCCAGAACATTTACCGTCAACACCTCTGGCGACAGCTCAGAGTCCCACTGGCGTGTTAATCGCTTTTCTGTTGTTGTCCTGTCGCTCTCAAACCGCGTAATTGAAACATTTTCTTCCACCCAAAATTCTTCAGCCGCGTTATAAGTAGCGCGACTAGCAAAACTAGCCTCTTGTAATATTTTTTCATCAGAAAACTGATAACGAGTAACGCCATAAAGCACCCCACCGGGGAATACCGCGTTAAAATGCATAAAATCTCTGCCCTCATGAATCCATAGTCCGGCAGTAGAATCCTGAGCCGTCTCACCTTTACGTAGATATTGCCGAGTGCCGTCCGCACGCTGATCTAGATACGGCGAAAAATATTCGCCAATTAAGGCGCCGACAAAAATAAACAGCATCACCGGCTTCATTACAAAATAGACAATCCGTATAAGAGAAACCCCAGATGCTCGCATAACCGTAACTTCACTATTACCAGCTAGTAAGCCAAGCCCATAGAGGCAGCCTATAAGCGATGAAAAAGGGATATATTCATAAATCGTCGAAGGTAATTTAGTGCCCACATAAATAAGGACGTCAGTGAACCCATAGTTGCGCTCAATAGCACGAGTTTCATCAATAATCTCAGCAACGACATCTAATCCTACCACTACGATCAACGCCATAAAGACGGCATTAAACACGGTCAACCCAATATGCCGAGATAGACGCATCATGAGGATAACCCCTCCTCAACTCTCTTTTTGGCAGTCGACCTGGCAATCTTTTTAGGTTTTAGTAACCATAAACCAAATAGTAAAAAGACTATATGGACAGGCAACAAGGTAATACTGGCCGACCATTCTCCAGACTCGATATTACCTCGCAACGCATTTAAGGCCAAAAGGTAGGTGAAATACAGCACGATTGCCGGCAACAATTTGGTGAATCTTCCTTGCCGTGGGTCAGTTCTGCTTAAGGGGACTGCTAAAATAACCACTACCAAAACCATCAATGGAATCGAAAGCCGCCATTGCAAGGTGGCCTCTAACCTTGGGTCATCAGACATCACCAAATCTGATGTCGCAATAGCATCTGTTTCAGGATCTTCTTCTATTTTTTTCGGCGTTTTTAGCTTAGAGCCATATTCCTCGAAATGAGTAATCTGATACTCATGACTCCCAGGGTTACCCTCGATGCGGTACCCATGTTCCAACACAAGAAAACGCTCTACTCCGTCTTCAGACCGCTGTTGACGGCCTCGCTCAGCGACAACCACTGCCAGTCGTCGATCGAACGTATCTGCAGACCCTGCACTCACTGCGAGAAATACATTTTCTAATTCTCGGTCAACGTTAATGTTTTCAGCATAGGTCACTCCCTTACCACCTTTAAGAGAGTAGAACTTTTTCGGGTTTACCCGATCCAGTTCAGTCATCTGTTGCTGCGCGAGAAAGATGGTTTCAGTCTTAGTAGCCCCTGCTGGAGACACAAACAGGCTCAACCAACCCACTAAAACAGCTAATCCCAAAGCGACTATGAGAGTATAACCAAGCAACTGAAGCTCTGAAATCCCGCAAGCTTTAAGGACACTCATCTCATTTTCGACATGCAGTCGACCAAAGGTCAACAATATAGACAAGAAAAAGGCTAGTGGTAACGCGAGCTCTAAGAAACCTGGAATTTTGTATCCAATCACGGCAAAAATAACTGAAGGTTCTAAATTTCCAGCCAGGGCATTCGCTAAATACTTCACAAAGCGACCACTAATTAGCACCATAAGAAGGACTGTGCATATAGCAAACGTTGAAGACAGTATTTCACGAGTTAAGTAACGAAAAATAATCACAATGTTAGACTTATAGCTCTTGGGTGTAGTTAAACAAACTGTTATCGTAAGCGACAAATTAAACTAGCCAAATAAGACAACCATCTGGAGCGAACATGGAGTTTAAAGCATCTGCCGCAAACCTGTTAAACATTAAAGTAGATTCTCTCATTCTACTAACAGGCTCACAACTGCACAACACGGCCAAATTGATTGATAATTCTCTAAACGGAGCAATACAAGCTCTAATCAAGTCAGGTGATTTTAGCGGAAAATTAGCCTCTAATTGTATATTTCACACGCCTGATAGAGCTTCAAAAAGAATCATCCTAATAGGTGTCGATGGTGCTTCAACTACACAAAAAATGATTAAAGTAATAGAGTCTGCTGCCTTATTATTAAACAAGACACCCAGTGCAAAAGCACTGTGGATAGGGGATAGCCTTAGTGATGACATAGAATGGCAAGCGAGCATCATGGCAAGAAGCGTTCAAACTAGCAGGTATAAGTACAACGGCAGTAGTAAGCCCTCTAAACCAAGCAAGTTAAAGTCTGTAACCTATTGGTGCGCTCAAAAATCTCAGGTCACTTCTGCGACCAAAGGTCTTGTCTATGGCAGCGCCGTTGGCAATGGAATGAATACCGCACGAGAGTTGGCCGACCTTCCCGCGAACATCTGCACACCAAACTTTCTCGCCAGTCAGGCAAAAAAATTAACTAAGGGTCAAGCTAAAGTCACGACCAGTATTCTAAAAGAAGCTGACATGAAAGCCTTAGGAATGGGCTCATTGCTGTCGGTGAGTGCGGGGTCTGTAGAACCAGGCAACCTAATCGTGATGAGCTATCAAGGTGCCGAAAAGACGGCTAAACCTGTTGTGCTAGTCGGCAAAGCAGTGACCTTTGATACCGGCGGCATAAGCCTCAAAGCTGGCCGTGGCATGGATGAAATGAAATTTGACATGTGTGGCGGAGCATCAGTATTTGGCGTTATTAATGCGCTAATTGAAACCCAACTACCTATTAATGTCATCGGTATTGTCCCAGCGGTAGAGAACATGCCAGCAGGCAACGCCACCAAACCTGGGGATGTGGTCACCAGCATGTCGGGGCAGACCATCGAGGTACTTAATACCGATGCAGAGGGTCGACTTATTCTGTGCGACGCTCTAACCTATGCCGCTCGCTTTGAACCCGACACCGTCATCGATATCGCTACGCTCACCGGCGCGGTCATCGGTGCTCTAGGTAAGTTAACGGCGGGCTTGCTGTCAAACGATGATGAATTAGCTGACCAATTACTCAGCAGCGGCACTCTTAGTGGAGATCGCGCATGGCGACTCCCTCTATGGGAAGAGTATGACAAGCAATTAAAAAGTAATTTTGCCGATATGGCCAACATAGGTGGAGAAGCGGGCACTATAACCGCTGCTTGTTTCCTGTCACGCTTTACAAAAGACTACAAATGGGCGCATCTGGACATCGCAGGAACTGCATGGCACTCAGGATCGGCAAAAGGAGCTACCGGACGACCTGTGCCTATGTTAATGCAATACCTCTGCACTAAGGCCGGACATTAATGTTTGCATTTCTCTTGGTATTTGAGGGAGTGTGGGCGTGACAAAGGTATCCTTTTACAAATTAGCCGGAGATCAAACTCTCGCTCTAGCGCTAGTCTGCCAGTTGGTGCAAAAGTCACTTGCCGCCAATCAGCAGGTACTTTGCTTAGTGCCTGATAACATAGCCGCGCAGCAATTGGATGAAATGCTTTGGGCATTCAACGGGGCGTCCTTTGTACCCCATGCTCAAGGCGTTGATCATGTGCCAGTGGCTATTAGCTTTGACGAAGAACCTGGAGAACACCACCAGGTTTTAATTAATTTGCAGGCTCAAATTCCCACTTGGTTTAGCCGCTTTGAGAGAGTTATCGAAATCATCTATAAACAACCTGATTATGAACAAGCTAAACGTGATAATTTCCGATTTTATAAAGAACGTGGCTATCAGTTAGACTTCCACGACCTTTCAGAGCGATTTAAACCCTAGGCGCGCCATATATAAGACCTTTAAAGCCTGAACCATAAAGTTAGGGATCTATAAAATTTACTACAAACCAGTTTTAAAGCATCTCTTTTGACGTTCAAAGCTAGCGACTAAATCCCTCAAGCCCTATAATCACCGCTGACGAAAAGAACCTACACTTCGCATACCATTGGGACAAAATATTCAATAATGGACAAAACATTCAGCCCTAAAGACGTCGAAACCAAGTGGTATGAAACTTGGGAAAAGCGAGGTTATTTCGCCCCCTCAGGTAATGGTGAGCCATACAGTATTGTAATCCCCCCGCCCAATGTCACTGGCAGCCTTCATATTGGTCACGCGTTGCAGCACAGCATTATGGATGCTCTGACGCGCTACAACCGCATGAAAGGGAAAAGTGCTCTCTGGCAAGTGGGTACCGACCATGCGGGCATAGCGACTCAAATGGTGGTAGAGCGAAAGCTGGCCAATGAGAATCTGCCCGGGCGTGAAGAACTAGGGCGGGAAAAGTTCATCGATAAAATCTGGGAGTGGAAACAGGAATCCGGCAATACCATCACCAAACAGATGCGCCGACTAGGCAACTCCGTTGACTGGAAAACTGAGCGATTCACCATGGACGATGGCTTTTATAAGGCCGTGCAAGAAGCCTTTATACGCCTGCATGATGATGGTCTTATTTATCGCGGCAAGCGCTTGGTTAACTGGGATCCCAAACTGCACACCGCCATCTCCGATCTTGAAGTTGAGAACCGTGAAGTTAAAGGCAAAATATGGAATTTGCGCTACCCTTTAGCCGAAGGAGTCAAAACGCTGGATGGCAAAGACTACATCGTCGTCGCGACTACGCGACCAGAAACGTTGCTGGGCGATACTGGCATAGCCGTAAATGCCGAAGACCCAAGATACAGCAATCTTATTGGAAAATTTGTGACCCTTCCGTTGATAGGCCGACTGATTCCAATCCTTGCCGACGACCACGCTGACATGGAAAAAGGAACCGGTTGCGTAAAGATTACCCCTGCCCATGATTTTAATGACTATGACGTTGGCCAGCGCCACAAACTGCCTATGGTCAATATCCTAACCATGAATGCTGACATCCGCCAAAGCGCTGAATGCGTGAATAGCGACGGAAGCGATAACGATGAGATGGATGCCACATTGCCTCAGAAGTATCACGGCATGGAACGTTTCGCGGCGCGGCGCGAAGTGGTAACTGATATGGACACTCTCGGACTTCTGGAAGGTGTCAAAGAAAATGATATGACTATCCCTTACGGAGACCGCGGCGGAGTTGTGATCGAACCCATGCTGACCAACCAATGGTATGTCGATGCCAAGAAATTGGCGGGCCCAGCGATTGAGGCTGTTGAAGACGGTCGCATAAAATTTGTTCCGCAGCAGTACGAAAATATGTACTTCTCGTGGATGCGTAACATCCAAGACTGGTGTATATCACGCCAATTATGGTGGGGCCATCGTATTCCTGCTTGGTATGATGACTCAGGCAAAGCCTACGTTGGTATGAGCGAGAACGATGTGCGGGCCAAACATAATTTAGGCGATATAGCCCTGACCCAAGATGAAGATGTCCTAGACACCTGGTTTAGCTCTGCGCTCTGGACTTTCGGCACTCAGGGCTGGCCCGAGCAAACCGAGCGCTTGAAAACATTTCACCCCACCGATGTGCTCGTTACCGGTTTCGATATCATTTTCTTCTGGGTCGCGCGCATGGTCATGATGTCCATGCATTTGATCAAAGATGAAAATAGCGAACCTCAAGTCCCATTTAAAACGGTCTATGTCACCGGCCTTATTCGCGATGAGCAAGGTCAGAAAATGTCCAAGTCGAAAGGCAATGTTCTTGATCCTTTAGATATGATCGATGGTATTGATATTGAGACTCTGCTCGATAAGCGCACAGGTAATATGATGCAACCTCAGCAGGCAGCGAAGATCGCTAGCAGGACAAGAAAACAGTTCCCCGACGGTATCGAGCCTCATGGAGCAGATGCTCTGCGTTTCACCCTATGCGCACTGGCTTCAACCGGTCGCGATATTAATTGGGACATGAAACGGCTTGAAGGCTACCGTAACTTTTGTAACAAGATCTGGAATGCCTCTCGCTATGTGCTGATGAACGCTGAAAACCAAGACTGTGCGCAAGATAATTCAAAGGATTATAAGCTGACACTTGCCGATCGCTGGATCATGTCTCGCCTGCAACAGGCCGAGACAGAAGTGACTGCCGCCATTGAAAATTACCGATTTGACCTGGCCGCACAGGCGCTCTATGACTTTGTTTGGAATGAATATTGCGATTGGTATTTGGAGCTTTCCAAGCCAGTACTCTGGGATGAAAATGGTGATCCAGCTGTTCAGAAAGGTACCCGGCGCACCCTCGTTAGGGTTTTAGAGTCTACGCTGAGACTGGCGCATCCAATGTTACCGTTCATTAGTGAAGAGATTTGGCAGAATATTGCTCCCCTCGCCGGAATTGAGCTCAGTCCACAAGGCGATACTATTATGTTGCAGCCTTTCCCTGTCGCCGACCCTGCTATGGTTGATAAGGGTGCTGATGCCGACATTGACTGGGTTAAAAAAGTAATTGTTGCTGTGCGTAATGTTCGGGGGGAGATGAATATTTCACCCGCCAAAGCTCTGCCTATTTACCTTGCCCGAGGTGATGCTACCGATAAACGCCGTCTTGATGAAAATCGTCAATTTGTCAGTAAATTGGCCAGTCTGGAATCGATTACTTGGCTAGAAAATCCTTCCGAAGCCCCCCTGTGCGCAACCGCTCTAGCGGGTGATTTAGAAATCCTAGTTCCAATGGCTGGGGTAATTGATGTGGCCGCTGAATTATCTCGATTAGACAGAGATATTGGTAAGATCACAATCGAAGTAAACAAACTCTCAGGCAAACTTAGCAACGCCAAATTTGCCGACAAAGCACCCGCCGAAGTCGTCGAAAAAGAACGTCAGAAGTTAGAGGATCTTGAAAGCTCTCTCTCTAAATTGTTAGAGAAGCGTAGCGCAATAGCAGAAATGGCATAACCATTTTATGACACAAGATCTTAATCCCCAGCAGCAGGCTGCACTGAAATATATTGATGGGCCTCTACTCGTGTTAGCCGGTGCTGGCAGTGGTAAAACTAGCGTCATTACACAAAAAATCGCCTACCTCGTCGAGCACTGTGATATCCCGGCAAGAAATATCGCTGCCGTAACATTCACCAACAAAGCAGCCCGAGAAATGAAAGCTAGAGTAAGCAACTTACTCTCTGCACAGCGCTCTAAAGGCCTTACTGTTTCAACCTTTCACAATCTCGGTCTCACTATTATTCGAACAGAAATAAAAACCCTAGGATTCAAATCAGGGTTTTCCATTTTAGATCAGGAAGACTGTCGTAATCTGTTGAAAGAATTATTAGTTCGGCACTCCGAGCTCGATGACAAATTAATCGACACTGTTCAAAATACTATTTCGAACTGGAAGAATGCACTCTTAGAACCGGGAAATGCAACAAGTGTTGCTAACAGTACTGGGGAGCAGAGTATTGCCATGCTCTACGAACGCTATCAGCGAGCATTGAAGGCCTATAACGCAGTCGACTTTGATGATCTGATTATGACGCCCGTCATGCTATTTAGGCAGCATCCAGAGGTACTGGCGAAATGGCAGAGACGCATCCGCTATTTGTTGGTTGATGAATATCAGGACACTAATCTTGCCCAATATGAGCTAGTCAAAACTCTCGTCAACGAAAAACAAGCACTAACCGTCGTTGGCGATGATGATCAGTCCATCTATGCATGGCGCGGAGCACGACCAGAGAATCTGATGCAACTGCAAGAAGACTTTCCGAGTCTTGAGATTGTTAAGTTAGAACAAAATTACCGATCTACCGGCCGTATTCTAGGTGCGGCGAACAAACTGATAGACAATAATCCACACCTAATTCCAAAAACCCTCTGGAGTGAGTTGGGACCTGGTGATCCACTTCGTTTTATTACCAGCGAAAACGAAGACACTGAATGTGAGCGTGTGGTTAATGAAATTATCGATATGCGGCTTAAACGTCGGTGTAAGTACAGTGATTTTGCCGTCCTATATCGCGGTAATTATCAGGCTAAGCTGGTTGAAATTAAACTGCAAACGCAAAACATTCCCTATGAAATAACCGGTGGCCAGTCGTTCTATGCCAAAACAGAAATCAAGGACGTAATGGCATACCTGAGACTAGTAATCAACACAGATGATGACAACGCTCTACTGAGAATCATCAACACCCCGAGGCGCCAAATAGGCCCCACGACTTTAGAGCGACTCGGCGATTATGCGAATAAACGTGGGCTTTCTATGTATGCTGCTATTGACGAAGTTGCACTTAGTGCATCCATGCCAGCCAATAATCTAGAGCGCCTTAAAGCGTTTAAGAGCTGGATAACAGGAGTACAGAAAAATATATACAGTGGAAACCCGATTGCTGCAGTTAATGAAATGCTTAGCGATGCTGACTATCTAGGTTGGCTCCACCAAAATGCCAGTAGCGATCCAGTTGCCCAAAAGCGCTGGGACAATGTTAATTTCCTGTTAGCTCAACTTACCCAGGCGTTGAAAACAGATCAACAAGATGAACTCAATAAAAATGGCGACTCTGCTATAGAGAATGCCATCTCAAAATTAATTCTTAGGGATATCCTTGATAGAGAGCAGGAAGAATCTGCAGATGATAAGGTGCAACTACTAACGCTGCATGCTGCCAAGGGCCTAGAATTTTTACATGTATTTATGATCGGCATGGAAGAAGGCATCCTGCCTCATAAAAACAGTGTTGATGGCGGCCAGATCGAAGAAGAACGACGGCTAGCCTATGTGGGGATTACTCGTGCTCAGCGGACACTAACAATGACTAGCGCACGCCAGCGCACACAGTTTGGGGAGACATCCTCGACGACGCCAAGTCGCTTTATCGATGAACTCCCTGAGGATGATTTAATCAGAATAGGGGCTGGTATAGAGGCTAGTGAAGAAGACAATCAGATCGCAGGCGAACAATCCTTAGCAGCCCTGAAAACACTCTTTGCATGATGTTATTGATAAAAATATTGCATCTTTAAAACAAAGAGATAAATCTCTAAAATTACCTGTTAACTCGGGAACGTAATTCTTTTCCTGGCTTGAAATAAGGCACATACTTTCCGTGGAGATCAACGGAATCACCCGTTTTTGGATTGCGGCCCACTCTGGGCGCGCGATAATGTAATGAAAAACTACCAAACCCTCGGATTTCAACACGCTGGTTATTCGACAATGTTGCGGCCATACGCTCAAGAATCATTCGCACGGCTGCTTCAACATCCTTTGGCGGCAGTTGATCTTGATTAGACGATATTTTTTCAATCAATTCGGACTTAGTCATTCTTAAGGCTATTCTATGTTGATGGCTGGATTATTAGTCCTTGATTTTATTGAAGTTTTAAAATTATTCAAGTAAAAAATACAAGTAATCTAAATTTTTGGCAAAAAAAAGGGCAGCAGAGCCACCCTTTTCATCCAAACAGATAATCACTTATCCATTTGTGCCTTAATAAGATCACCAATAGTCGCTGGCGATGCTGCTTTATCCACCTCCGCGGTATTACTACTACGATGAGCTTTAACGGCAGCCTTCTCTTCAGATACATCTTTCGCTTTAATCGATAGATTAATGACTCTGCTTTTGCGGTCAACATTTATAATCTTAGCTTCGACTTCCGCGCCTACTGCCAACTCGTGGCGTGCATCTTCTATCTTCTCTCGTGACAATTCAGAACTCTTAAGCGTCGCTTCAATATTTTCAGCAAGAGTAATAACTGCACCTTTGGCATCAACTTCTTTTACGATACCAGTAACGATCGCACCCTTGTCATTTTGATCCACATAATTATTAAACGGATCATCTGACATTTGCTTGATACCAAGAGAAATGCGCTCACGTTCAGCATCGATGCTCAACACAACGGTTTCAACTTCATCGCCCTTCTTGTAGTTACGAACTGCTTCTTCCCCAGTTTCGTTCCAAGAAATATCCGAAAGATGCACTAAACCGTCAATGCCTCCGTCTAAACCGATAAAGATACCGAAATCTGTAATTGATTTGATACTACCTGAGATCTTGTCACCTTTGACCATCGTTGTGGCAAAGTCATCCCAAGGATTGGTAAAGCACTGCTTAATACCCAGTGAAATACGTCGACGCTCTTCGTCAATATCGAGGACCATAACTTCAACTTCTTGTCCAAGGTCGACAATTTTAGATGGGTGAACGTTTTTATTAGTCCAATCCATCTCTGAGACGTGAACTAATCCTTCAACACCATCTTCAAGTTCAGCGAAACAACCATAATCAGTAAGATTAGTAATCTTCGCCTTGACTCTAGCACCTTCTGGGTAACGTCCTTTAATGTCACCCCAAGGATCTTCGCCCATCTGCTTCATGCCAAGAGATACGCGATTACGCTCACGATCGAACTTGAGCACTTTGACGTCAATCTCATCACCAACATTGATCATCTCAGACGGATGCTTGATACGCTTCCATGACATGTCAGTAATATGGAGAAGGCCATCGATGCCACCTAAATCAACAAAAGCACCATAATCGGTAAGATTTTTAATCACACCCTTCAATGATGCACCTTCCTCTAGATTAGCCAACAGTTCTTCACGCTCTGCTGAGTTAGCGCTTTCCATAACAGCTCGTCGGCTTACAACAACATTGTTACGCTTAGCATCTAACTTAATAACCTTGAACTCTAAATCAATGTTTTCAAGATGTGTAATTTCACGCAACGGACGTACATCTACCAATGAGCCAGGTAAGAAGGCTCGTAAGCCACGAACATCAACAGTGAAACCACCTTTAACTTTGCCGCTGATAACTCCGATCACAACTTCATCGGCATTATGTGCCGCTTCAAGCTCGATCCAGGATTCAGCTCTACGTGCTTTTTCACGAGAAAGCTTAGTCGCGCCGAAACCGTCTTCAACAGCTTCTAGAGCAACCTGCACTTCATCGCCAATAGCGACTTCGAGTTCGCCTTTGTCGTCATAAAATTGGTCTAGGGATATCACGCCCTCAGACTTCAATCCAGCGTGAACTGTTACCCAATCTTTATCAATATCGATAACAACACCAGTAATGATGGCGCCGGGATTCATTTCAACGGTTTTAAGGCTTTCTTCAAATAGGTCTTGGAAACTTTCGGTCATTGGATATACCCAAATAATGACAGAGTGACAGCTGCATAAAGCGGCGCTGTACTCTTTTTTCCGCAATGCCAGTACTACGGGTCAGTTTAAATTAAGGTATTTAGCAGTAAAAACTGGCGACTACTAAATTGCCCATTATTATCAGAAACGTTTACAGTCTAAAATACCTAGAATAGTTTCCAATACTTCTTTAATCGACAGATTGGATGTATCCAGCTCAATGGCGTCCTCGGCGGGAACCAATGGCGACACATCTCTATTCATGTCTCTTTCATCCCTTGCTCGAACCTGTTCTGCAAGGGCGCGCAGACTAACATCTTCGCCCTTTGCAAGCAACTCTTTGTGGCGCCTGCTAGCGCGCTCTTCAATGCTCGCTGTCATATAAATCTTTAAATGCGCAGTTGGAAATATCACTGTTCCCATGTCACGCCCATCGGCCACCAAACCATCACCTTTGGCAAACAACCTCTGGCGCTTGAGTAACGCCGCGCGGACTTCACTATGGCCCGCTATCTTAGACGCCCGTTCGCCTGTATTTTCGGTACGCATTTCAAGGGTAACATCCTCACCTTCTAGCAGAGCTCTAAGCCCTCCTGTGTCGTCCGACTCAAAGCAAATATCCATATGCTCTGCCAAATTCTTCAGTCCTTTCTGGTTACTACTAACAACCTGATGCCGCGAAGCGGCGATACTTAGTAGACGATATAGCGCACCACTATCCAGATAGCTAAAACCTAATTTTTTGGCCAGCAGCCTACTGACTGATCCTTTCCCGGATCCGCTGGGCCCATCTATTGTAATAATTTTTGTCATTCAACAATCTCAACATTGATATTTAGCCCCACGCTTTCGGCGGCCGCGATAAAATGAGGAAAAGAGGTTGCTACATTATTACAATCTTCAACAATAATATCCCCTGCAGCCCGCAACCCTGCGATAGAAAAAGCCATCGCAATTCTGTGATCGTGATGACTAACAATACGCCCAGAACCCAATTGCCCACCTACAATCCTAATGCCATCAGCTGTCGGTCGCGCATCAATGCCCAGCGCGCTTAAACCGTCAGCCATACTTTGAATGCGATCACTCTCTTTAACTCTGAGCTCTTCGGCCCCAGTTAAAGTGGTTACCCCCTCAGCACAGGCAGCTGCAATAAATAAGACAGGGAATTCATCGATTGCCAGTGGGACCTGATCTTCTGGTATAGCAATCCCCTTTAACGCAGCATATTCAATGCGAATATCCGCAACTGGCTCGCCACCGATCTCCCTTTTATTGGATAAGCTAATCTTAGCGCCCATTTGGCGTAATATATTAATTACTCCTATGCGCGTGGGATTAACGCCAACATGCAGTAAAGTAATATCCGAATTTGGTGTGATAGCTGCAGCAACCATAAAAAAAGCTGCAGAAGATATATCCGCAGGCACGTCAATACGCGTAGCCCTCAACTCCCCGCCACCTGATAATGTAGCCATACCATTATCAACATCGACCTCATAGCCAAAACCATTAAGCATTCTTTCAGTGTGATCTCGAGTCGGCGCAGGCTCACTCACGGAGGTTTCACCTTCAACATAAAGTCCCGCTAGCAGGACACATGACTTCACCTGCGCGCTAGCAATAGGCATTTCATAATGGATGGGTAATAACTTTTGACCGCCTTTAATTTTCAGAGGAGGTGTGCCGCCTTCGGCCGTTTCAATTTTCGCGCCCATCAACGCAAGAGGTTTTGCAACGCGACCCATAGGCCTCCCAGATAGAGAAACGTCACCAGTCAACTCACAGTCAAATGATTGCCCTGCCAGTAACCCGCTGAGCAATCTAATCGAAGTGCCGGAGTTTCCCATATACAGAGGTTTAGTGGGTGCCTTAAGGCCGTATAAGCCCACCCCATGAATCACTACACGACCCTCATCAGGGCCCTCGATGACTACGCCCATATCACGGAATGCCTGGAGCGTAGCAAGGCTGTCTTCCCCTTCCAAAAAACCCGTTACCTCTGTCATTCCAGTTGCCAATGACCCTAGCATGATTGAACGATGGGACATTGACTTGTCCCCCGGAACTCTCACTACACCTCGAGCATGCCCACCTGGTGAAATATGGTAATTGATAGTCTTTTCAGTCATTGGATCCTGCAGTGATTTATTCTCAAGTAATTTTCCAAAATGAATGCGCGCATCGCGAGCACGAGTAAAAACATCCATTAAATACTGCTCATCTCCACTATCAATGGCTCCACGCAAGGCGGTAAAGTTATCCATAACATGATCAAGAGTGCTAAGTATCGATGCCCTATTTGCCAGCGCGATATCTCTCCACATTACCGGGTCGCTTGCAGCTATCCGAGTAAAGTCCCGAAACCCACCAGCTGCATAACGAAAAATTTCTCGCTTATCTTCCATTGAAGCTAATGTGTCTACCAAGGAATAAGCCAAAAAGTGCGGTAGGTGACTGGTTGCAGCAAGGATCTCATCGTGCTCCTCGACAGGCATAGATGCCACTTTCGCCCCAACACCAATCCACAGGCTTGCAACTGCCTCTAGGTGCTTAGATTCGGTAGTTTCGGTTGGCGTTAAAATAACTTTGTGATGCTCAAAAAGCTTACTGTCTGCGGCGGTGACCCCGCTTCTTTCTGATCCTGCAATAGGATGACCTGGGACAAATTGACCAGGCATTCCTCCATAAATATTAGTGGCCGCAGTGACGACACTACCTTTAACACTTGCAACGTCAGTGATCGTGACACAATCACTCAGTAACTCATGACATTCCTTGAGTATAATGGGTACGGTGAGCGTTGGGACACCAATAACCACCATATCGCCAGCATCTAAATCATTCGCTATTGATTTGAGGCTATCGCAAGCTTGATCGATAATTCCGCGATCTAAAGCCAACTCAAGAGTAGAACTTCGACGTGAAATCCCCACGACTGTTTCTGCCAGACGCAATTCTCGTGCTGCCACAGCGAGACTGGAGCCCATCAGACCTAAACCAATTATGACCAGCCGATTAATCGATGGCTTCGAATTTACTGCCTTGTTTAACATTCAAGTGCCCAACTATGAGTCATTTTCGCTACCTTTAGTGCAGCTTCATTAAGCTATAGAACAGCTCTTGGATAGGATCCGAGCACCCTAAGATCGACGACATCAGCAGCCAAGTCAGCCAGCACTTGCACGACTGAAGCATCTTCAGTGTGGCCAACAAAATCAATAAAGAATACATAGGACCATTTGCTGCTGCGCGATGGCCGAGATTCAAGGCGAGTCATATCAACATTATTTCGCCGAAAGGGCTCAATAAGATTATGTAGGGCGCCAGGCTGGTTCTTGACTGACACAACAATCGACGTTCTATCATCGCCACTAGGTGCCACTGACTCTTTACCAATAATCAGGAACCGTGTTGAATTGTCAGGTCGATCTTCAATTTTTTCCCAGATTTTCTCTAATTCAAAAAGCTCACAGGACATATCACCGGCAATGGCCGCCGAATTCCACTCACCCTGCACTCGCCTTGCCGCCTCAGCATTACTGCTTACCGCTATACGCTCGATATTCGGATAATTCGAGTTTAGCCACTGCCGGCACTGCGCTAATGACTGAGCATGAGAATAAACTCTCGTTATATTTTCTGATTTGGTGTTTTCGCCAATCATAAAATGTTGATGGATACGTAATTCCACTTCACCACAAATTTTGATGGAGGAATCCATAAAACTATCTAGCGTATGGCTAATAACGCCTTCGGTAGAATTTTCGACCGGCACTACACCGTAATCGCAAGCGCCCGCAAGAACTTCTCGAAATACCTCATCGATGGCTGCTTTAGGAACGCTAATTGCGGCGTCACCAAAATGTTTAAGCGCTGCCTCTTGAGTGAATGTTCCCTCAGGACCCAAAAAAGCGACTCTAATAGGCTGCTCAAGAGCAAGACAGGCCGACATGATCTGGCGAAACAATCTTGCCATGTCTTCATTATCAAGAGGCCCTTTATTGGCCTCCATAATGTGTCTAAGGACCTGAGCTTCGCGCTCAGGCCTATAATAGGCAGTATCACCCTGACTTTTTTTAACCTGAGCAACCTGTTTCGCACAATCCGCCCGCTGACTTATTTTCTCCATAATCTGGAGATCTAAGGCATCAATTTCATCCCTAAGCGACAGCAATTCATTTTCTTCAGACATACCTCACCTTTTTAAGCGTTTTCAGTCTAGTCAGTCGTAGCATCTTCAACTTCAGCGCCATCAGACTCTGACTCAACAAAATCATCCTCTTCAGGTTCTGCGATTCTTGCCAAACTAACAAGATTTTCATTTTCTTTAAGCCTGATTATTCGAACACCCTGAGTGTTACGTCCGACCACAGAAACCTCATCACCGCGCGTTCTAACCATAGTTCCTTGATCAGAAATCAACATAATTTCATCGCCAGCAAATAATTGCGTCGCACCCACTAGGGGGCCATTTCGCTCACTTGCCTGGATCGCAATCATCCCTTTACCACCGCGCCCTTTAGTCGGAAATTCATCAACCTTAGTACGCTTGCCATAACCGTTCTCGCACACAGTCAACAGGAAACCATCTAACTCTGGTATCACCATAGAGATGACCGAATGATTCTCTGGTAAACGCATGCCTCTGACACCCTTAGACACGCGCCCCATGGCACGAACATCGGTCTCAGCAAACCGCACCGCCTTACCTTCACTGCTAAATAACATGATATTTTGGCTGCCATCAATAATAGCGGTGCCAACCAGATGATCACCTTCCACTAAGTCAACCGCGCGCAAGCCAACACTGCGCGGTCGCGAGTATTGATCAAGTGCCGTCTTCTTCACCGTTCCATTGGCAGTCGCCATAATCACGAATTTATCTTCGCTATATTCCTCCACTGGCAATATCGAACTGATACGTTCACCCTCACCCAAAGGCAACAGGTTCACCACCGGGCGACCTCGAGAATTACGCCCTGCCACCGGAATTTGATAGACTTTCAGCCAGTACACCTTACCCAGGTTGGTAAAACAAAGGATCGTCGTGTGAGTGCTCGCCACTAACAGGTGCTCAACAAAATCTTCATCTTTAACGGCAGTAGCCGATTTACCCATGCCTCCGCGGCGCTGCGCCTGATAATCACTTAAAGGCTGCGTCTTAGCATAACCTCCGTGGGAAATAGTCACGACCCGATCTTCTTCCGTAATCAAGTCCTCCACAGTTAAATCATGCTGAGACTCGATAATCTCTGTTCGACGCTCATCACCAAATTCTTCAACTACCGCCTCCAGCTCGTCACGAATGACCGTCATAAGACGGGTAATATCACCGAGAATATCTTGATAATCCGCTATTTCATCAAGTTTAACTGCAAACTCCTCGATGATTTTGTCATGTTCCATTCCGGTCAGTCGGTGTAAGCGAAGCTCTAGGATATCTTTAGCTTGCTCAGGGGACAGGAAGTACTTCCCGTCCCGCAACCCAAAGTGATCTTCCAGCCAATCAGGACGAGCCGCTTCTGGTCCAGCGCGATCTAGCATCTGAAGTACAGAGCCCGGATTCCAGCCTCTCGCGATCATAGCCTCTCGAGCATCTGCTGGAGTGGATGATTCCTTAATCAGGACAATAATCTCGTCTATGTTGGCCAGTGCTATGGCAAAACCTTCCAAGGTATGAGCCCGCTCACGCGCCTTACGCAACAAGAAAATAGTTCTACGCGTAACCACCTCACGGCGATGCCGAACAAAAGCTTCCAACATTTCTTTAAGGTTCAAAATTCTCGGCTGGCCATCAACTAATGCCACCACGTTAATGCCAAAGACGTTCTGCAACTGAGTTTGAGCATAAAGATTATTCAGGACTACTTCACCCATTTCGCCACGCTTTAACTCAATAACAACACGCAGGCCATCTTTATCAGACTCATCTCGAAGCTCAGAGATACCCTCCAGCTTTTTCTCTTTAACCAATTCAGCAATCCGCTCAATTAGTCGCGCTTTATTCAACTGATAAGGTATTTCAGTAACAATAATCGTCTCACGGCGCGTTTTTTCATCTACCTCAATGGTAGCCCGAGCACGCATATAGATGCGTCCACGGCCGGTGCGGTATGCTTGAATAATGCCAGCCTTACCATTGATGATAGCGCCAGTAGGGAAATCGGGGCCAGGGATATACTCCATAAGCTCATCAATAGTAATTTCACTATTATCGATCAAAGCCAGACACCCTTTAACCACCTCAGTCAAGTTATGAGGCGGAATGTTAGTCGCCATACCCACCGCAATTCCTGAGGACCCATTAACTAGCAGATTAGGCACTCGGGTTGGCATAACTACAGGTATTTGTTCAGTCTCATCATAATTTGGCGCAAAATCGACAGTGTCTTTCTCTAAGTCCTCTAACAGAGCGTGGGCGATCTTAGTCATACGGATTTCGGTATATCTCATAGCCGCAGCCGAATCACCATCGACAGAGCCAAAATTACCTTGACCGTCAACTAGCATGTAACGGAGAGAGAACGGTTGAGCCATGCGGACGATAGTCTCATACACGGCCGAATCACCATGAGGATGATATTTACCAATCACGTCACCTACAACTCGAGCAGATTTCTTGTAGGCTTTATTCCAATCGTTATTCAATTCGCTCATAGCGAACAATGCCCGCCTATGCACCGGTTTAAGACCATCACGCACGTCTGGCAGCGCTCGACCGACGATAACGCTCATCGCATAATCCAAATAGGATTGCTTGAGCTCATCCTCAATGTTAACTGGAACAATTTCTTTGGCTAAATCACCCATAATTTATAATTATTTCCGCATTATTGAAGTCAACTGGGAGGTAAAATACAACATGCCTCCACACTCAAAAAAAACTAGCTGTAACACCTAAAATCAGCCTTTAAACTTGTCCAATTTTAACATAGTTAGGGCCCAGAATGTCGCTTTTATTGCCGCCATAGCTCTTACTGAAGATAAAAAATAGGTATACTCCAATACAAATACTGGGAGCCTGCATGACACCAATAAAAATAGACCTATTAATCAATTGTCAGTGGATAATTCCTATCATTCCAGAGAATAAAGTATTGCATAACTGCGCATTGGCGATAGATAAGAGCCGAATACTCGGAATTTTTCCGCAAGCAGAGGCAAATAAGCGCTTTTTAGCCCACACAGTAGAGCATCTTGACCAACATATTCTTACGCCCGGACTAGTCAATAGCCACGGTCACGCTGCAATGAGTTTATTGCGTGGATATGCCGATGACTTGGCTTTAGAGCCCTGGCTAAAAGACCACATATGGCCTGCGGAAAAAAAATTTGTTACCGAGCAATTCGTTCATGATGGTACTCGATTATCTATCGCAGAGATGATCAAAACGGGCACGACTTGCTTTGCTGATATGTATTTTTACCATGACAGTATTGCTGAAGAAGCGCGAAATGCTGGAATACGAAGCCAAATCGGATTCACCGTTCTGGACTTTCCAACACATTTTGGCAAAGACGCAGACGACTATATCCACAAGGGGCTAGCTTTTAGGGATAGATGGAACGACCACCCACTCATTAAAGTCGCTTGCGCACCTCATGCACCCTACACGGTATCAGATGAAGCGCTTAAAAAGATATCTACCTATTCTAACGAGCTGGACATGGCGATACACATGCATTGCCATGAGACGGCCACTGAAGTCCAAGAATCAATCAACACATATGGTGTCAGACCCCTGCAACGACTTAATGATCTAGGCATATTGCAGGCTCAAACGCAGCTAGTACACATGACGCAGATTAACGATAATGATATCGCCCTCTTAAAGGCCCACCAGTGCCATATTATGCATTGCCCAGAATCAAACCTTAAACTTGCTAGCGGCTTTTGCCCCGTATCAAAACTCATTGATAATGGTATCAACGTCGCTATAGGCACCGATGGCGCGGCTAGCAACAATGACCTGAACTTATTTAGTGAATTAAAAACAGCTTCTCTGCTCGCTAAAGGTATATCGGGCGACGCAAGCAGCCTCGACGCGCATGCCGCACTGAGAATGGCCACCATTAATGGCGCCAAAGCAATAGGCTGGGACGAAGAGATCGGCAGCCTAGAGAAAGGGAAATATGCAGATATTATCGCCGTAAAAATAGACTCCGTTGGTCAACAACCGTTGTATAATGCCGCTTCTCAATTAGTTTATACCAACTCTGGGCCTCAAGTATCCCATAGCTGGGTGGCTGGAAAACTGCTGATGGAAGATCGTAAATTACACACTATCAATGAGCAAAATCTGATCCGAACTACGGAAGACTGGCGCAACAAAATTCAAGCCGGTGCGTGACGTGAACAATCAAAACCCTTGCTTAAGGTATAAAATATAATGAATGTCGACCCCCATGAGATCCACAAATTTGAACAGCTCGCCAGCCGGTGGTGGGATCGTAATAGTGAATTCAAACCACTACATGACATAAACCCTCTGCGGGCCAACTGGATTGACAAGCTAGCGCCTGTTGCCGAGAAAAATCTATTAGATGTCGGCTGCGGCGGCGGCATACTTTGCGAGGCCATGGCCCAGCGAGGGGCAACCGTGACCGGCATCGACATGGGGGACGCGCCCCTTGCCGTTGGCAATCTGCACAAACTTGAATCCGGCTTGGATATAAACTATGTCAAAGCCACTGCCGAAGACTATGCCGAAGACTATGACGGTGCATTCGACACAGTCACATGCCTTGAAATGCTTGAGCATGTCCCAGACCCCTCTTCCGTAGTAACGGCCTGCGCTAAAATGACCAAGCCTGGAGGTGCCGTTTTTTTCTCTACGATCAATCGCAACCCAAAGTCTTACCTGCTGGCGGTTATTGGGGTGGAGTATATTTTACGCATGCTACCAAAAGGCACTCACGAGTACGCCAAATTTATTCGCCCATCTGAGTTAGGAGAATGGATACGAAATGCCGGATTAGAAGTGACGCACATGACAGGCTTAGTCTACAACCCTATAACTAAAACTTACCGATTAAATAAGCGTGACGTCGACGTAAACTATATGATCTGCGCACGCAAACCAACCTAAATCAAAGGATTATGCCTAGTGAAATTTAAAGCTCTCCTTTTCGATTTAGACGGTACTTTACTCGACACAGCACCGGACTTTATTGCAGCACTGAACACACAGCTAGAGTTGCATAATCGAAAACCAATGCCAGACTCTGCTATTCGCAGTAGTGTCACCAATGGTTCCGTGGGTCTTATCCAAGCTGGTTTTGGCCTCAACCCTGGTGACAAGCAATTTGACGTTATCCGCGAAGAATATTTAGCCCTCTACTTTAGTAACATAGCCGTTAAAACCGTTTTATTTGAAGGAGTACAGCGCGTCCTAGATACCTGCTCCGCCAGGAATATTCCCTGGGGAATAGTGACCAACAAGCCTTGGAAATACACTCAACCTGTACTTGAGCAATTGAATTTAATCAAAAAAGCAGCCACTGTTATCTGCCCAGATCATGTCAAGCATCCTAAGCCTGACCCCGAGGCAATATTTGCGGCCTGTAACGAACTATCAGTATCGCCCAGTGACTGCGTTTATCTGGGGGATCACCGACGAGATATTGATGCGGGTCAAGCATCAGGTATGCGCACTATTGCAGCAGGGTGGGGCTATATAGATGCCCAAGAACGTATCGAAGACTGGGGTGCCGACCATATAGTTGAACATTCCTCCCAGTTACATAATCTGCTGTTTAACCACTAGATAACAGGACTAACCTTTGCTTTCTACTCCCAACATTACCCGTTATAAACCAGGCCTCAACCACCTTGCACAACGCATCATACTGGTGACAGGAGCTGGTGATGGCATCGGCAAAGCAGTCGCTATAGGCGCCGCCAAATCTGGTGCAACTGTTATTCTAGCTGGCCGGACAGTCGCAAAATTAGAGCAGGTCTATAATTTAATTGTTGAAGCTGGAGGGCCCGAGCCTAGTATTTACCCTGTCGACCTGGCTGGCGCTACGGCCAAAGACTACGACGATCTAGGCGTCTTAATTGATGAGCAATTTGGCCGCCTTGACGGGCTACTTCACAACGCTGCCATTTTAGGTCTTCGCTCTCCACTGACAAACTACTCTAGCGAACTCTGGAGTAAAGTGATTCAGGTCAATCTCACCGCGCAATTCCAAATGACACAGAGTTTAATGGCCGTTTTAGAAAAGTCCCAAGATGCTTCGGTTATTTTTACCACATCAGGCGTCGGCAGAGTCGGCAAGGCGTTCTGGGGAGCTTATGCGGTATCCAAATTTGCTATCGAAGGAATGGTCCAGACTTGGGCCTCAGAAGTTGAAGGACTGGGCTCAGTGCGCATAAACGCCATTAACCCTGGTGCGACAAGAACCAACATGCGCGCTCAAGCGTTCCCCGCGGAAAACCCAAACGACCTAAAAACCCCTGAAGATATACTACCCGCCTATCTATACCTATTGGGCCAAGACAGCATAGGGGTCAACGGACAGTCAATTGAGGCACAACTCAGATAAGACCCTAAAGCGATTGCTTTTTATACGGATTCCCGCGCGCGCGGAGCTTCTTTTCTTTGCGCTCACGAATATCTCGGTACACATTTTTCTCACTGAACCTTGGCGGCTTTAAATCAACTGCACGAAACAGCGACATCACTTGCTTGGGGTCCAATTCGATGAATTCGGACCGACGAACAATAGAGGGTAACTCTATAGGGCCATAACTAATCCGCTTAAGTCGATTTACCTCAACACCTTGAGATTCCCATAATCGGCGTACCTCTCGGGTCTTGCCTTCGGCTAAAATCACTCTAAACCAACGATTACTACCACTTCTCTCATCAGCACTCTGAGCATGCTGAGTTTTTACGGTCTGGAATTTGGCGACCCCATCTTCAAGGACTACACCTTCTGTAAGCCTTGCTATCATCGCTTCATTCACATCCCCATGTATCCGCGCCATATACTCCCGCTTGATCTCATAGGAGGGGTGCATCAAGCGATTGGCAAGCTCGCCATGCGTTGTAAAGAGTAGTAATCCACTTGTATTAATATCCAATCGGCCAATCGCGATCCAACGACCTCGAGACAGTCGAGGAAGATTATCAAACACCGTAGGACGACCATCGGGGTCCGACGCAGTACATATTTCACCCTCAGGCTTGCTATACATAAGCACCCGAGGAGTATCATCAGTGACAATTTTGATCGCACGACCATCAACCAAAATGCGGTCGTCAGACTCAGCGCGGTCCCCTAAGGTAGCAACCGTTCCATTGACTGACACTCGGCCTCCAGCAATCCACTTTTCAAGCTCTCGCCTCGAACCAAGACCCGCGGTAGCCAGCAACTTTTGTAATTTTTCACTCATCGATTACTACCTTTTTCTTCGTTATTATCATAGGCATCTGGCTCAGCTGGGTGCTCTTGTCCATCAGGACTTGTCTCATCAGGTCCATCCGCCTGTTGATCCAGCGCAAAATCATCCAACCCTGAATCTAAATCATCAGCGTCATCGTCATCGTTAGCAGCCAACGGTGCTGTTTCCTCTGCAGAATCTCCTGACAGCGCCAACTCTAACGCTGGATCAAGGTCAGAAAAATCTTTTATTTCACTTAGTGCAGGCAAATGATCAAGGCTCTTAACATTAAAGTAATCAAGGAATTTTTTAGTAGTGGCATACAACGCCGGGCGGCCTGGCACATCGCGATGTCCAACGATGCGCACCCATTCGCGCTCTTGCAGCGATTTAATAATATCTGAACTCACCGCCACACCTCTAACGGCTTCAATGTCGCCCCGAGTCAGAGGCTGCCGATAAGCAATGAGTGCTAGTGTCTCGAGCATAGCGCGAGAATATCGCTTGGGCTTTTCCTCCCACAACCGATTAACCCAGGTCGCCAAGCCTTGAATGACCTGAAACCGATAGCCGCTAGCTACCTGCTTGAGTTCAAATCCACGACCCCGACAATCTGATTCTATCTCATCTAAAGCAGCCTTAATCTGATCTTTTGGCGGCCGCTCGTCGTCTTCGAACAAAGCCTCCAATCGAATAATATCTAAGGGTTTAGACGCGGCTAGAAGCGCCCCCTCAACTATCTGTCTCAATAAATCTGAATTCATGATGCTCTTGCTTTAATGTGTATAGGGCCAAAAGATTCGTTTTGCACAATCTCAACTAGTGATTCTTTGATTAATTCCATAATCGCCAAAAAGGTTACTACAACACCTAACCTGCCCTCAGCGACCTTAAACAGGCTAACAAAAGGAATGAATTGTTCGCCATGCAATCTCTCCAGCACCTGAGACATGCGTTCTCGGGTAGACAGCTTTTCTCGCTGAATATGGTGGCTTTCAAACATCTCAGCGCGCCGCAAAACGTCAGCAAGCGCAGTCAAAATCTCCCTCATATCAACATCTGGGTATTGCCGTTCTTGTTCTCGCCCAGGCGCATCTGCGGAGGCTTGATGCAAATCACGACCCACTCTAGGAATTTCGTCAATATCTTCAGCAGCCGTTTTAAAGCGCTCATATTCCTGAAGACGTCGAATCAACTCAGCCCGCGGATCGCCCTCATCTTCTTCTTCCATAATTTGACGAGGAAGTAACATGCGAGACTTTATCTCCGCTAGCATAGCCGCCATGACCAAATATTCTGCTGCTAACTCAAGCTGAATAGAGCTCATCAAATCGATATAACCCATATATTGCCGAGTAATTTCAGCAACATTAATCTCTAAAATATCAAGATTTTGACGTCTAATGAGATATAAAAGTAGGTCGAGCGGGCCCTCAAAAGCCTCTAAGATGACCTCAAGAGCATCTGGGGGTATATAAAGATCCTTTGGTAGGCTGGTTAACTCCTTACCTTGCACCACCGCAAATGGCATTTCTTCCTGCTGAGGCCGCGATGACACCACTGCGCCCGACTTTGACGACGGCAAGATAACCTCACTTGATGTTGCTTTGCTAGCCACAGACTACCCCCGTATTTTCTCTACCTTATTATAACCGTAATAACGCCTGTGGACATCTTCATTATTAAGGGTTAACGAAATCTCCCATGCCTTGCCGCAAAATTTCTGGGTTCAAATCTGTCATATCAATCACCGTGGTAGGTTCGATACCACAATAACCACCATCAATGATTGCATCAACATGACGCTCCATTATTTGGCGAATATCATGGGGATCGCTCAACGGATATTCATCATTGGGCATAATCAACGTAACGCTCATCAACGGCTCCCCCAACTCATCAAGTAATGCTTTTACAATCGGGCTATCGGGCACTCGAATTCCAATGGTTTTCCGCTTAGGATGCTGCAACCTTTTTGGCACTTCAGAGGTGGCGGTTAAGATAAAAGTAAAAGGCCCGGGGGTGCTTGCCTTAAGAAAACGAAAAGCACTATTGTCCACCTTGGCATAATTCGCTAGTTCAGATAAATCACGACACACTAAAGTGAAATTATGATGCTTATCCAGCTGCCTGATCGAGCGAATACGCTCCAGCGCGCTTTTGTCACCTATATGGCAACCAATGGCATAAACTGAATCAGTAGGATAAACCACTAACCCTCCCTTACGAATAATATCTACAACCTTCTCAATAGACCTTTGCTGAGGATTCTCTGGGTGTATTAAATAATATTGACTGCTCAAAGATAACTCCAATGGTAATGGCTTAACACCCCACTATTATGTCACAGGCTGCCTTAATGAATACATCAATGAATACATCGCTGAACATGATTTGATCGCCACCTTACTCCCTATATTATCGGCGGCAAACCCGACATTAAATGTAAACTTAGTGAAAATTAAATGCGTAGAAAGTCGACAACGAGGCATAAGCCGTTACAATATTCGCTGATGATCAACCAAAGTCGTTAAAATGCCAGTACACCATAACCCGCCTTCCAGCCAGATAGAAAGTGAGGCCCCCGAAAAACAGCCCAGTCTTCTTTGGAACCTAGTCTTCAACTTGGTAATTCCAGCACTGATTTTATCCAAGTTAAGTGGCAATGAGTTTCTCGGCATTAAAATGGCTATTGTCGTCGCGCTTGCATTCCCAATTGCCTATGGAGTGAAGGATTTCACTAGAGCCGGGAAAATTAATTTTTTTTCGGGCCTAGGTGTGGTCAATGTTTCCTTGACGGGCGGCATGAGCCTGCTGGAATTGGACGCGATCTATATTGCGATCAAGGAGGCGTCCATCCCCGCTGTTCTTGGCATAGCAACCGTATTGTCTTTGAAGACCTCCCAGCCTCTGATACACATGTTTTTACTTAACAAATCAGTAGTAAATATCAAAAAAATAACGCATGCGCTGACAGAAAAAAATAGCCACTCGGCTTTTGACAAGCTACTAGTGAACGCGTCATGGATATTAGCTGGATCATTTTTTCTCTCCGCCCTGCTTAATTACATCCTCGCTGTGGTATTACTTACCGCAGAACCTGGCAGTGTGGAGTTTAACCAGCAACTAGGTAAAATGACCGCGCTGAGCTTTCCGGTAATATCTCTACCTCTAATGTTCGTGCTAACAGCTGACCTCTTTTATATTTTTCGCGGCATTAAACGGTTGACCGGAATGCCCCTAGAAGAAATCCTTAATGTCGATACAGAGAAAAAATAACCATGTGGTATTCAATCGTAAGCCAAGACGTAAAAGACAGCCTAAGTAAAAGGAATAAAGCAAGACCTGAGCACCTAGCCAGACTAGCAAAATTGAAAGACGCGGGGCGCTTATTAGTCGCCGGACCTCAGCCCGCAATCGACAACCTAGAGCCAGGCGCCGCAGGATATACTGGAAGCTTAATCATCGCAGAATTTGACTCGCTGGCAGATGCGCAGGACTGGGCTGAGGCTGACCCCTATGTTTCTGCGGGTGTTTACGAGTCCGTTAACGTTAAACCATTTAAGAAAGTATTACCCTAATCATACAAAGTGCTTTAAGAGACAAGAGATTCTATTTTTACTGAATCAGGGTATGATCACGTCGACATGAACTGTGGTATAAAACACTTATGAACCGAAAAATTTTTACGCTATGTTTAACGCTACTGGCCGTCAGTGCCTTTAGCCAGGCGCCGGCAGAGACTGAAGTGGTTAATAGCTCGATTGGCGTAACTGAAGAGCTAGGCGCCGAAGCATTGGAGACCGAAGTCGTAACCATAGAGTTGGCTGACATTGAAACAGTAGTCGTTCAGGCCGAACCTGAGATTCGCTATGTGTCAGACGAGTTTTTCGTACCATTAAGAGAGACGCCCTGCCCTAGATGTAAAATAGTACACTGGGGCATTAAGTCTGGGACCAAAGTTGACCTATTTGAAGTGAAAGATGGCTGGGGCCTTGTCGCCACTAAGAAGGGCTATAAAGGCTGGATGGAAGAACAATTCATCTCTCCTACCCCTGCCGGGCGGCAATTACTAACTCAAGCTAACCAAGAAAAATCAGATATTGCCGATCGTGTCGTGCAACTGAATGAGCACATCAAAAACCTTGAGCAACAGTCCGAGGAACGGCAACAAAAAATAGAAGCTATTGCGAATGACAATCAAAACCTAAGGGCTCAGATATCAGAAGTAAAAGGCATCTCTTCAGATCCCATTGCCCTAAATAAACAAAACCAAACATTAGTTAAACAAAATCATATGCTACAGACTGACAACGATGTGTTACTGGCAAAGGTTGAGGCTTTAGCCAATGATCATCGTAACCAGTCATTTATATACGGCGGAATAACCGTATTTCTCGGCGCTCTATTAGCGATTTTAATCCCTAGGTTAAGAGGCAGAAAACGCCTGTCTGAATGGGGTTAAATAGGTATATCCCGAGGATAGCGCAAGAAATTATGGTCATTGAGAGTGTTATATAATGAGATACATATCGATAGTAGCCTGCCTACTAATTACCCAATTCGGGCTAGCCGGTGAAGCTAAAGACGCATCCACCAACCCCATGATTAAGCTGGAAACGGAAAAAGGCGATATTACCCTTGAATTGTTTCCGGCTAAAGCGCCTATATCCGTCGACAACTTTATCAAACACGCAAACGACTTTCATTACGATGGCCTGATATTCCATCGAGTTATCAAGGGCTTTATGATTCAATCAGGGGGTTTCACCTTTGATTTAACGCCACGAATTTCTATAAGAGAGCCGATTGCTAATGAATCAAAAAACGGCCTAACTAATGGCCGTGGAACTATAGCAATGGCACGCACTAGTGATCCCGACAGTGCTCAGGCCCAGTTTTTTATTAATCATAGAGGCAATAGTCGGCTTGACACTAGAGGCGACGGAATTGGTTATGCTGTATTTGGCAAGGTTACTAGAGGCATGAATGTCGTTGACGCTATCGCCAAGGTACGCACCCAGACTGTAAGCATGTATCAAAATGTACCCGTTGAACCTGTTAGAATTTTGACTGCACGCCTACTAAACCCTGAAATATGGACTCCGCTCAAGGATCCTGAACCCGCAGCACCAGCATTTGAAAGACCTGTGCCGCTAAAATAATACGTGAAACCTATGACAGCTCTAAGTATTAATTTAAATAAAGTCAGCTTATTAAGAAATTCTCGCGAAGGAAACTATCCTAGTGTGGTCAGTCACGCTCAGCTCTGCATTGACAACGGAACGGATGGTATCACGGTGCATCCTCGTCCCGATCAACGGCATATTCGCCCAAGCGACGTTAGAGATCTCGCCAAACTAGTCACACCCATCCCGCATGTGGAATTTAATATCGAAGGTAACCCCTTTGCATTAGAGATAGCAGACTATCCGGGTTTTTTAGAGCTGGTCAGAGAAGTTGGGCCCGACCAATGCACTCTGGTGCCCGACACCGATAGCCAACTCACGTCTGACCATGGCTTTGATTTAACCTCATCTGGCGATGCCTTGGCATCCATTATTGAGGGGCTCAAAGCGCAAGGCATTCGAGTTAGCCTGTTTATGGATCCCGATCTAAATCAGATTAGACTAGCTGCGCAAGCTGGAGCTGATCGCATCGAACTTTACACGGGGCCATTTGCTGCAGCCTGGGGTAGATTTGATCAGGAGTCACTCTTTCAAGAGCATTTAAAAGCAGCAGAACTGGCAACGGAACTAGGTATGGGTGTTAATGCGGGTCACGACTTAAATCTCCATAACTTAGCTAAATTTGCCAGTATTCCAAATTTACTGGAGGTATCAATCGGTCATGCATTTATTGTCGACTCTCTGACCTCTGGTATGGCCGCCACCGTTCGCGCCTACAAAAACTTACTCGCCTAGGGCTACTGCAACCATGTCGCTACAATCATCTAACTCGGTCCCCTCTAACCCACTTAGCCTAAGTTGTATTGGAGCAGGTCGAACGGGATCGAGCTTGTGCAATTTGCTAGCTAAACATGTGACGATCAAGCAAATTATTAATCGCTCTGCCGCCTCAGCAGAATACGCCGTCAATTTCATCGACGCTGGGGATCCAATTGCCCTCAACGATACCGGTTATCAAAAGTTTCAGCCTGCTGACCTCTGGATGATCGCGACCCCAGATGATCATATTGAAGAGGCCGTGCAGTTACTCGTCGACTCAGATGTATTGCAAGCTGATAATATTGTGTTCCACTGCAGTGGAGCTATTAGTTCCAATGTGCTGTCTCGACTCAATGTCGGTGGAGTTCACGTCGCGTCTATCCATCCAATTCATAGTTTTGCTAAACCAGAAAATTCAATAGCCAACCTTAAAAAGGTGCCTTTTTCCATAGAGGGCGATGCTGAAGCAATTGATCTGTTAAACCATCTCTGTATTGCCATTGGCGGCCAACCATTTGCCATAAATAGTGCTAGTAAATCGCTTTACCATGCTGCCACGGTAATGGCCTGTAATAACCTTGTTAGTCTATTAGAGATAAGCAAGGGCATGCTAGTCCAGGCTGGTGTTGATGTTAAAAATAGCGGTAATCCACTCGATTTACTCATACAACAAACCATCACTAACTACCTAAGTAGCGGCGCGCAGAAAGCACTCACAGGACCCATTTCTAGGGGTGATGTTGATACAGTTGCCTCCCATCTATTAGCTCTCCAAAGTACGCCTGATGGATGGCAAGATGCTTATCGTGGACTAAGTAAGATGGCAGTGAATATCTCCGCCAAGCAAGGCCAAGCATCGCCCGAGCAACTTCAAGATATTCTGCAATTATTGAATATCGATACGAATAACCAGATCGGCGACAATACTTAAGATGACCCATAAACCCAATACAAACGTTCGCTCTGACAGCCCTGAGTACCTCAAACGCAAAGCTTTTTTTGACCAACTAATCACCGTTTATGGCCGCAAGCCTGTGATGGAGTTGCTGCAAGATGAAAGCTTACAAATTTACCGGTTACACTTGGCCGACAGTAATCGTGATGGCGGTATCATTGACCTAATCAAGCAACTAGCTGAGCGCCGTAACATTGAAATTCAGCATCATAGCCGTTCTGCCCTGTCGCGCATCTCTCGCAACAGCAAGCAAGATCAAGGGGTCGCTTGTGATATTCAATGCCGTGGATACCAACCCTATGAGCAAGCTCTCGACGCCCTGGTTGATGGAAATCGCAAAGTGGTTATTGCTCTAGATGGGGTGACCAACCCTCAGAACTTAGGGATGATTATTCGTAGTGTGACGGCCAGTCCGTGCTATGGATTACTGTTACCAAGTAAAGGTGTAGCCGAAATCTCTCCCTTGGTAATTAAAGCCAGTGCGGGAAATATTTTTAAAGGCAATATACTACGTTGTGATAGTCTAATAACAGCATTGCGACACTTCAAAAATGAAGGCTTCGGCATCTGTATGCTGTCCTCTCATGATGCAACACCACTTGCTGAGATCAGCAAAAAACAATCGGTGGTCTATGTGCTAGGCAACGAGTCCGAAGGGGTTAGCGATGAAATCGCAAAACTCTGTGATCAGCGTGTTGGGATACCCATGAACAATGGTGTGGAGTCTTTAAACGTGGCCGTCACAGCCGCTCTAATTGCTTTTACCGCCTGTTAGAGCGTGGTAGTCTCATGCTGACGTCCAACTAGTTTCCACAGCGGTGAAGCAAAAGCCACTAACGACACTATTAGCGTCAGCACGGCAATGCCCACAAAGGTATTGCTTAGGCCTATCGCCTCAATGGACACCCCACACCCCCACGCACCGATTGGGGCCCCACCGAATAAACAAAGTTGATACACCGAGGATGCCCGAGAACGCAGATCGTGAGGCACTTGGTTGTGCAGTAGAGTGCGCCCCAAAGTCATAGATAAGCCCGAGAAAAAACCCCATACAAAAAGCGTAGGAAACAGCACCCATAGACTCGGTAAAAGAGCAATAATACCCACCAATCCTCCGCGCCATAAAAAGGTAATGATGATCAACCGACCAGGTCGATTGAACATTTTATCTCGCTTCATAACCCCAAAGTTGGCAGTGATAACCCCAAAAGTAAACATGACCTGCATGCCAGCATAGAGCTGAACGCTACCGCCATAAGCCTGTTTGGCAATTAGTGGCATACCGACTAAATAGACACCAAAAGCCAGAGCGCCAGTAGCAAAGGTCAAAATAACCAAATGCAACAAGGCCTTATTGTCTATAAATAACTGCAGCCCTTCTCTCAACTCCGTCAATGGCTGACGAAGCTTTACAGTTTCTTTCTGGCTTGTTAATGGACGAGGATGAGACCGCTTGATCAAGAATGAGCTAGCTACAAAGGCTACCATTTGCAAAGACAACAGCAAGGTTAACCCTGTTGACTCCATCTGCCCTGCAGCGGCAAAGCCAATACCCTGAGCAATGAATTGAACCATCACCACTTTTGCGACAGCTTGATGCATCAAATTTGGTGCTGCATAGCCAAGCAAACTTTCCCGAGTGGGCTGAACAAAAGCAGAGACAGTGCCAAAGGTCATACCGCAGATTAAAAGCAATGGAAAAGACAATTGATCAGTTAGTATTGCGCTGGCGAGTATTCCAATAGGAAGCAAATAAAGCACATACAACAAAGACAGCCAAGACCCTCGATGGCTGCGGTCTGAAACCACACCGCCTGGTAAAATAAACAGTAAGTTAGGCAGCAGTAATGCCATCTGCGCCAGACCCAGACGACTCGGAGATTCTTGTAAAACGCCAATGATTAGCCAAGGGTAGATAACACTAAATAGACCCAAAGCAAAGTTACTAGCACCGATCGTGGCCAGATAATGACCAAAGGAAAAGCGTTGACCCGACACCTATTTTTTACGCTTGCGTAGCAATAACATCAACCGCCCGATAATAGCGGTAATAGCGATTATCACCGCCAAGCCTAATATTGCGATAAGGAGATTGGTAGTCATGGTTGCTGCCGGAACCTCATATACCTTTACCGCCATTAGCAAAAAAATAAAGCATGCAACCATAGCGGCAACCCAAGTTGATCGATGCTTTAATGTATTTTTCGAGGTTGATTTGGTCACTCTAGTGAGTTCCTTATTTGATACACGGCGTTTAGTTGAATAACTTGGTTTTTTAATAAGTCTGATCAGCGAGAAATGCAACGAACTGGGCTTCATCCATAACCGCAACCTCCAAGGCAAGAGCTTTAGATAATTTCGACCCGGCCCCAGGGCCAGCCACTACCTGGGTAGTTTTGGCTGAAACACTGGATGCCACCTTGGCCCCCAAATTTTGAAGTCTATCTTTGGCTTCTGCGCGACTTATGGTCTCCATCCCGCCTGTAATAACCCAAGTTTGACCTCTAAGAGGCTGAGAAGCCTGACTAGATAGATCGATATCAGGCCAATGAACGCCAGCCTCGCGCAACGCGCTAATAATAGACAAATTATCAGGATTTCGGAAAAAATTAACAATGTGTTTCGCGACTATAGGTCCAACATCATCAATCTCTAACAACGCCTCAACCGATGCTTGCGTAATAGGCTCGATGGAACCGAAATTATTAGCCAAGGTTTGAGCCGTGGCTTCGCCAACCTCACGAACACCCAAGGCATATAAAAACTTCGCTAGAGTGGTCTCTTTGCTTGCATCAATAGCCGCGATTAAGTTAGTCGCTGATTTTTCAGCCATGCGCTCTAGATCGACCAACTGCGTTGGCTGTAATTCATAAAGGTCAGCTACGGAAAAAATGACCGATTTATCAACAAGGAGCTCAACTAGTTTATCGCCCAAACCATCGATATCCATAGCTTTACGTGAAGCGAAGTGCTTGATCGCCTCTTTTATCTGTGCGCCACAAAACAAGCCCCCCGAACATCGAGCTACGGCTTCGCCCTCAGCTCGTTGAACCGATGATTGGCAAACTGGACATCGAATTGGAAACTCTATTAATCTGGCCTCCAAAGGCCTCTTTTCAACCACCACCTTCGCAATTTGTGGGATCACATCTCCTGCCCGACGAATGATCACCATATCGCCAATACGCAGACCCAAGCGATCGATCTCATCACGATTATGGAGCGTTGCATTGCTCACCGTAACACCGCCAACAAAGACGGGTTCGAGTCTCGCTACTGGGGTAATAGCGCCTGTTCTACCCACCTGAAATTCCACACCCAAAAGACGGGTCATTTCTTCTTGCGCGGGAAATTTTCGTGCAATCGCCCAGCGCGGAGCCTTAGCCACAAAACCGAGTCTGTTCTGAAGTTTGAGGCTATTAACCTTGTAGACGATGCCGTCAATGTCGTAGGGAAGCTGATCTCTTTGCTCGGCCATACGCTGGTAGTAATCTTCACAAGCAGCAATGCCCGCCAACGCCTCAACATGGGGGTTTATTTTAAATCCCCATCCTCCCAGAGCCTCCAGCATACCCTTATGAGTTTCAGGTTTTACGTCAGACTTATACTGCCCCACACTATAGGCGCACATCTCTAACGGCCGGCTCGCCGTAATTTTAGAGTCGAGCTGTCGAAGGCTTCCGGCTGCAGCATTACGGGGGTTAACGAAGGTTTTCTCACCTGCGCAAATCGCGGCCGCATTAAGCCTATCAAACCCCGCTCGAGGTAAATATATTTCACCTCGCACCTCTAATAACTCGGGAATATTATCACCCTGTAATTTTAGAGGAACGCTTTTGATTGTTCGAACATTAGCAGTAATGTCTTCTCCAACACTTCCATCACCGCGGGTTGCACCATAAACTAAACTACCCTTTTTGTAGAGCAAGCTAACCGCAGCTCCGTCTAACTTTGGCTCACAGGCATACTCTATCTGTTGCGACTTGTCAGATGTGGAGTAATTCAAACGATCTTTTACCTTGCGTTCAAATTCCTGCAACTCTACATCATTAAACGCATTATCCAATGACAACATTGGAACAGCGTGTTTAATTTGCGAAAAAGACTCTAGGGCAATCCCTCCAACTCGTTGGCTCGGAGAGTCATCTGTTATTAGACCCTCATAACGCCCCTCGATCTCACTAAGTTTGCGCAACTGGCGATCATATTCGCTGTCAGGAACCGAAGGGTCATCAAGGACGTAATATCGATGATTATGTTGATTTAATTCATCTTTAAGTTGTTGATATAAGATAGCAACACTGTCGGGAGTGGTTTCCATCTAAAATTGCCACGCCATATTAGTCTTTACCAGCGCGGGACGCGGCACTTTTAGCTAGTTGCCGATAATGATCAATCGTCTGGCGTGTCATTGAACTACGGGATTCATCCATCACATTAAATGGCCCTTTAGCTGCCAAAATATCAATAGACTCTATCATTAAGTCAAATGCCGCGACGGGGTCTTCAATTTCATTCAGCTCCATGAATAAGGTGATCCCTGGCGTAGCAATAGACTTAATGGTGTTTAAGTCAAAAGTTCCTGGATTAACCAAATTGGCCATACTGAACAGCACTGGCCCTGACCCATCGTCATTTAAATGACGATGGAAAATCTTCATCTCTCCATAACGCAAGCCCGCAGCTAATGCCGTGTCCAACAGATGCCCGCCATCAACCGTCGCTCCTTTATCAGCAACCAAATGAACCACTAATACTTCCTGAGAGCTGCCAGCTGATTCTGAAGAACCCTGGTGAGTAGCCGCCTTCTTGGCTGGGCTGGTATTAGTTGTAGCTTCGGGAGTTGCAAAGATAGAATTATCCAAATCGAAGTTTTCTTGCTGAGGGGTTCGATCAAAGTTAAACGCATGCCCTTGTGGCACACTGTTATCGTCAAACGCACGAGACCCAACCAGCCTTGAGCCGCCAGAAGGAAACTGGCTTTCATCCAGTCCATCATGATCCTCATATTGAGCTGCATCAGAGTTCTTATGCAGGTTACGCGACGACATCTGCAATTTTTCATAGCGGTTACGTTTAATACGCCGTGCCCCATCAAGAATAATGGCGACAAGGGCCAAAATCCCGACAACGATAACCACCTCGCGAGGGCCTAAAAAATCCATAAAAAAACCTTAATAACTATCTAATTTAATCTCCAACAGTGTAGTTTTTCCTGCTGGAAAAAACCACAGCAGTTCTCACTACCTAACTATGCATCAACAAACGCAGCCGCTTGATCAACATCTACGCTAACAAGCCTAGATACGCCTGCCTCATGCATGGTAACACCCATCAATTGATTAGCCGCTTCCATTGAAATTTTGTTATGCGTAATAAATATAAATTGCACTTGCTCTGACATCTCTCTGACCATCGCGGCGTATCGCTCAACGTTAGCATCATCCAAGGGTGCATCAACCTCATCAAGCATACAGAAAGGCGCAGGATTAAGTTTAAATATAGCAAACACCATAGCAATTGCCGTCAGAGCTTTCTCACCGCCAGATAATAGATGTATAGACGCATTCTTTTTCCCCGGTGGTCGCGCCATCAGGGTTACACCAGTATCGAGCAAATCATCACCTGTCATTTCTAAGTACGCATGCCCGCCGCCGAACAGCTTAGGAAACAACGCCTGAATGTGCGTATTAACCAATTCGAAGGTTTCTTTAAAGCGCGTTCTCGTCTCACGGTCAATTTTATGAATCGCCGTCCGTAGAGTTTCCATCGCCTCCTCTAGTTCAGCATTTTGTTGATCCAGGTAGTCTTTACGTTCAGATTCTATTTTGTATTCGTCGATGGCCGCCAGATTAATCGGTCCTAACCGCTGGATACGGTTACCAAACAATTGCAACTGCTCCTCCCAATCCACTAGATCAGAGTCTTCAGCCAAAGATTCAAGCAGGGAGCTCAATTCACCCTGCTTGTCGGCGACCTGCTCCTCAATAGTGCGACTCAACGTTGTTATTTCCTGGGCTGAGAGACGTTGTTTTTCTAGCTCAGCCTGAACTTTTTGGAGTTCCACTTCAATATCAGCCCGTTGCTTTTCTTGCTCACGTGTTTGGTATTCAATGGCTTCTACCTGCTTACGCGCATCAGCGAGCTCACTATCTACCGCCAGACGCATCTCCAGTTGCTTCTCTAGCTCTTCTTTGTATCCCTCCGTCGGATCTTCTTTTATATTGAAGGCGACGCGGAGTTGAGTTCGACGTTCATGAAGCCGCTCAAGTTGCGACTCCAAACGCGATATACCATCACTAATCGAGGTTAATTGCGTACTTAATGAGCTTTCCCTCACGGCTAACTGCTGCCGCTTATCACGGTTACTTTGTGCTTGCTCTCGAGCACTGTCCAGTTGTCCTCGAAAAGTATCCCGCTGGCCGATCAACTGCTCACGAGTTTTAGTATCAGCTTCCATTTTTTCGATCGATTGTTGCAAAATGACTCGAGCTGAAGATAGATTATCTTTCTCGATCTGAGTCTGCTGAGCCACTTCAGAGAGCTCGTTTTCTGCACGTTCTTTACGGGCTTTATATTGCTCAAGTTGAACTTCAAAACCGCTTAATTTAGAGCGCAACTCAGTATAACTTGCCTGCTGTTCCGCTATGCTGCCCGAAATATCCTGACGAGTAGCCTCCAAAGCTCTTAGGTTCTGCTCATTATCCTGGCGGCGTTTCTCTAACTGTTCGATTTCGCTGACCAACTGCTCCAGATCGCCAGCAATTACCTCTAACTCCTGCTTGCGCTGCAAAACTCCCGCGGTAGCATCTTTATCTCGGGCCACACGTAGCCAGTTAGGCCCCAACCATACCCCTTCAACAGTTACTACAGACTCACCAGATGACAGCTGAGGTTGAAGTTTTAAAGCGTCATTCAAACAGTCAGCAGCATAGACAGAACTTAAAAGAGACTTAGCGCCATCACCCTTAATTAAATCACTTAGCAAGCGCCCTTTATTGGTGGTGCCAGCCTCAGCTACCTGTCCAGGTCCAATTAACAGCAACTCGCCTTTAGAAAAGTCACTAATCAGATCTATGTTACTGGCTATATCATCCACTGTAATAGCCTGTAGATAACTACCCAGCACAGTCTCTACCGCCACTTCCCATCCACTTGCAGCATTAATGCTATCAGCAAGCCGAGGCTTGCTGTCTAAGCCTTTAGATGCCAACCACTGCTGCTCTGTGCCGTCGCTCATCGCCGCTTGTTGCAGAGCAAGCAGTGAGGCCTGTCGACCTTTCTGTGTTTGTTGACGGCTGCGCGCTGCATCGTGCTCTACCTCCGCTTGTTTTTCTTCTGAACGCAATAGCTCAATCGCCTGACTGTTATCTTGCCGTTGACTATCAACAGCTGCCTGACTTAACTCCGCCTGACTCAACAATGCCTGAATATTAGCCATTTCATCTTCTGCCGGAATGGCCTGGAAGCTATTCGCCTCAGCAGAAAGCGTTTCGGTCCTTTCAGACAATCGACGCATCAGTTGCTCAAGATGCTGAATACGTGATTGCTGAACCTCAGCTTGCTGACGAGGATCTGCGGACTTATGATTAAACTCATCCCACTGTGTCTGCCAACCCTGCATCGCTAGTTCGGCTTCTTGCAGCGCGCTGGAGGATAGCTCTTCAGCCTTTATCGCTTCCAGTAAGACTGGCTCCAGTTCTACAAACTCAGCATTCCACCCAGCTATCTTCTGCTGATCCGCACTCAGATGCTGCTCCGTTTCGGTATAATTGCGCTCGGTCTGCTGTAGGTCTTTATCAAGGTCCTGAGCCCTCTGCTGGGCATGCTCAATCGCCTGTTCAATACGAGTAACTTCTCCTCCTACGCTATAAAAACGCGCTTGCACTTCATTAAAAGTATCCGTTTGATCAGAAAACTGTGTTCTAAGCTTTTCAATTTGAGTGTCACATCCGATGCGCTCAGCCGTAAACTTTTCTTTTTCGACTTCAAGGCCACCAATCACTGTTCTCAACTCGCTAGCGTGGCCGTCATAACCCCGCCACTTCAAAGCAAGCAACTCTAATGTCAACTGCCGTTCTTGCTTCCTATACTCAGAATATTTTTCGGCTGATTTTGCCTGGCGTTCTAACCTACTAAGCTGCCGACCTAGTTCATCACGAATATCGGTAAGACGCTCTAGATTCTCCATCGTTCGTTGAATGCGGCTTTCCGTCTCTCGCCTGCGTTCCTTGTATTTTGAAATGCCCGCAGCTTCTTCAATATAGACTCGGAGCTCATCAGGCTTGGATTCGATTAACCGTGAAATCATGCCCTGTTCAATAATAGCGTAGCTTCGCGGCCCCAAGCCGGTGCCCAGGAAAATATCAGTGATGTCACGACGACGGCATTTATTGCCATTGAGGTAATAATTAGACTGCCCGTCGCGAGTTACCTTGCGCTTTATACCGATTTCGTTATAAGCGGCATATTCACCAACTATCCGGTCGGCAGTGTTATCAAAAATCAATTCAACGGACGCTTGTCCTACCGGTTTTCGCCCGCCAGAACCATTAAAAATAACGTCCGACATCGACTCGCCACGCAAATTCTTGGCCGAGCTTTCACCCATCACCCAGCGCACCGCATCGATGACATTAGACTTGCCACAACCATTCGGCCCAACCACCGCACACAAATTACTCGGAAAATTCACATTGGTCGGGTCAACAAAGGATTTAAATCCGGATAGTTTTATTGATTTAAGCCGCATGATTAGTCATTTTTAGTTTTTAAACCTAGCCTATCGGCTACAAAGTGAATTAATTATTGTGAACCAGTTTACACTTTCTAAGCATGACAAAAAACAGTAAATCAGTGATGCGCTAACTTACTTTTGATAATAGCTCAAAGTCCACAGTAATTTGACGAAATAGCTCCCGTAATCAGCGGTTTACCCTAAGGGCGTTGCCGGTCAATCACCAGCATTATTTCTCCCTCAAATGCCTGTAAATCGATACTCTCACTAGTGGCTTCCCATTCGCCTGATTGCGGTGTGGCCGAACCACTATTGGATAATCTGGCAACTACCTTAATCTTGGTTTCAGTAGTCAGATCTTGTCCCGGAATAATAGCGTCTTTGTCAGTCAAAACCACCCTCATCGGTAACTGTGATACAAGTATTTTCTTTGCGGCCAAAGGCATCGGCGGCCCCGACTCTCGCACGGCGGCAATAAATACTCGCTGGTCCGGCCTGCTGGGTACTTTTACATCTAAGCTAAGATCTATTCGGAGCTCAACTTGAACTGCGCTCAACTGACTCACATCAGTGCCCGAGCCCGAATGATCTTCGATAAACTCTCTGGCCCGATCAATACCAACCTGCAATCCTTTAAAGACGCCACTTTCTGGGTTAACTTGGCTTTGAGCGCCTAGCCAATAGGTCTCAGCCAACACAAAGTTTTTATCGGCAAATGCTTCAATCCCTTTCAGCCCAAGTACAGTTTGATTGTTTGAATCTGCGACAAAGGCTTTATCAACAGCAACCCTGACTCGTTGTGTGAACGTATTGCCATCGACAAGAAATAAAGTTTCAGCATACTGTGCCAGCAACTGGCTATCTTGAGGTTCTACTTCAAGCGCTGAGGCAAAATAATTACTAGCCGCTAGAATATTATTCTCTGCAATAGCCGCCTGAGCCAAAATAACCCAGTAATATATATTACTTGTCCGCTTTGTTACTCGATCCTCTATGGTGCTGACAAGCTCTTGATTAAGCTCTGGAATGTCAGTTGATTGGGCCTCTAAAGTGGCAATTTTATTCATTAAAGCCGCAATCTTCTCATCTTCAGCTGCGCCAATATCACTATAGATAGCCCAGGTGCTAGCAAAAGTACCTATTAATAATAGCGGCAGCAACCACCGTCCGGTGCCGGCAATTGTAGAGCCCCCTGTCACATCTAACTCAGTGTTCGCTAATAACAGTCTTTGCGCATCCATCACTAAACGTTGATATTGTTCAGAGTCGATTTCGCCTCGATTCTGCTGCTGCTGAAGCTGATCTTGCTGCTCCTTAAACAACCTAATATTAGTATTTTTACGATTTTTCTGTTCATCTAGGCTAACCGCAGACTGCCTTTGCTCCACGACAAAAGGATAAGCCAGAAAACCCAAAGCGGTTAAAATCAAGATCCAAAGCATCACTTGTCATCTTCTCCGGATTTAAGAAGTTCAGCTATACGGCTTTCCTGATCAATCACCGTTTTATCTAAAGAACCAACGTCTATTTTATTTCGTCTGTTGAGTCGCAGCGCTGCCAGGAGGCCGATGAGAAAAATAGCAAAAGGTGACCCCCACAACAGATAAGTAGTTTTATTTACGTCTGGACGATATAAAATAAATTCCGAATAGCGGGATGTAAGATGATATTTAATCTCACGATCAGACATCTTCTGCTCTAACATACGTTGAATTTCTTCGCGTAAATCCTTTGATATCGGGGCATTTGAATCGGCAAGGTTTTGATTTTGGCACTTAGGGCAACGCAGCTCAGTGATCAACGTCTGATAGCGTGAGCGTAGAGATTCATCGGAGAATTCGACTAAATTTTCACTTCCAAAAAGCACCGATGTGAAAAGCGCTACGGCTAGCCCCATAGACCAGCGAAGTCTCATCTTTGCACCGCCATTAATTGCGCGTATAGGTCACGGAATTCATTATTCCAAACTCGATCATCAACCACCCCCACCCGTCGGTGACGAATAGTGCCAGTGGCATCTAACAAATAGGTTTCTGGAGCCCCATATACGCCAAGGTCAATTCCTAATCGCCCTTGCTCATCAAAGACTGAAAAAGCATAGGGGTCTCCTCGCTCTTTTAGCCAAGCAATGGCGGCCTCCCGATTATCTTTGTAATTCAACCCAATCACCTTAACACCCTGCTCAGCCAATTGATTGAGCATTGCATGCTCTATACGACAAGCAAAGCACCAGGTTGCCCAGATATTCACCAAAACAACCTCGCCTATGATATCCCTCTCATCTAAGGTCCTATCTGCGTCATGCAGCGCAGGAAGACTAAAAGAGGGAAACGGCTCCCCAACTAGAGCTGAGGGCAACTCCGAGGGATCTTTATCAAGACCCAGCAACAATACGATGGTCAATGCCGCGAACAAAGCAAGGGGCAAAAATAACGCGAGCCTATTCAAAAACAAGCCCCCCACTACTTTCATCGGCACCTTTGCGCAGACGGCGTCGACGATAGCGTTTATCCAAAGCGGCTAGTAAGCCGCCCAACCCAATCAATAAACCACCGAGCCAGATACAACGCACAAAGGGTTTAACCTGAAACCTAATAGCCCACGCCTGATTACCCAGTGGCTCGCCCAGAGAAACATAGAGATCCCGATGCAATTGACCATCAATATCCGCTTCGGTCATAACCTGCCCGCCCGACGTGTAGTTTCGCTTCTCGGGCGACAACCTAACAATAAGTTCACCGCCAGACTTCACTTCAACATTGCCCCTATAGGCGATGAAATTTGGGCCTTCGACGCGTTCAACCCCAACGAATTGGAATTGGTAACCTCCTAATTCGGTCTTATCTCCAGGCACCATGCGCAAATCTTTTTGCGCATCATAAGCCGTACTTAGCCCTACACCGAGAGCACACACTGCTAATCCCATGTGAGCCACGAGCATTCCCCAATAACTACCTGACAGGCCTCTTAGCGATGATAGTTTACCTCTACTCTTTAACCAAAGATCCTCTAAACTCATCGTCACAACCCACAACACCAGCAACAAGGTTGCAACAGCTGTCAGCGAATAATTTGACCACGATAGCTTATCCACCATGAACATGGGCAGGGCAAAGGCCATGACTAAGCTCACGATCGATGGGATTACCCCTTTATGTAGGAGAGCCCTACCTTCTGTATTTTTCCATCGCGTAAATCCAGCAAAACCAAGGCAAATCATCAGCCCAGACATTAGAGGAACAAAAAAGATATTAAAATAAGGAGGGCCAACAGAGATTTTTCCCATATCTAAGACGTCCGCCAGCAATGGGTAGAGCGTCCCAATCAGAATCATCGCCATAGAGCTGACCAAAAAGACATTATTAATCAGTAACATTGTTTCACGAGACCAACCGCTGTAAGTAGTGGCTGAGCGCATAGTCGGTCCACGCAAGGCAAACAACAACAGCGAACCTCCGACCACAATACCTAAAAATATCAGAATAAAGATCCCACGCTCTGGGTCACTAGCAAACGCATGAACGGAGGTAAGAATTCCAGAACGCACCAAAAAGGTTCCCAGCAAGCTTAACGAAAAAGTTAGGATCGCTAGTAACAATGTCCAGCTACGAAAGACGCCTCGCTTCTCTGTGGCTGCGATGCTGTGCATTAGTGCTGTACCTGCTAGCCATGGCATAAATGAGGCATTTTCAACAGGATCCCAAAACCACCAACCACCCCATCCCAACTCATAATATGCCCACCAACTGCCAAGACTTATCCCGATGGTCAAGAAGACCCATGCAACATTTATCCAAGGTCTTGACCATCGTGCCCAAGCGCTATCGAATTGCCCTCCAATAAGGGCCGCAATCGCGAAGGCAAATGGGACTGAAAATCCAACATAACCCATATAAAGCATAGGCGGATGAACAATTAAGCCAAAATCTTGCAACAACGGGTTTAGATCACCCCCCTCCAGCGGAGGTATAGGCAGAATCCTGTCAAAAGGATTGGAAGTGAGTAATAAGAACAATGCAAAACCGACTGAAATCGCACCCAACACGGACAGTACTCTCGCCGACAAAATCAAGGGTAATTTGCCACTACATAAAGCCACAGCAGTCGACCAGCCAGATAAAATCAGCGCCCACAACAACAGAGAACCCTCATGAGCCCCCCATACAGCGCTTATCTTAAATTGCAGTGGTAACAGTGTATTTGAGTTGTTAGCCACATAGGCGACAGAGAAATCATCTTGGATGAAGGCCGCCGTGAGGCAAGCAAAAGATAAGGCGACAAACACGAACTGTCCGACAGCCATAGAATGACCAACGCGCATCCAATGTGTATAACCAGAAAAGGATCCGACCATAGGTACAACCGCCTGAATGCAGGCCAAACAAAGCGCTACAATTAAAGCAATATGCCCCAATTCAACGGTCATTGAGTACCCGCCGCAGTTTTTCTCTTGTCAAGATAAGCCTCACTCATGGACTCTGCCACCTCAGGAGGCATATAGTTTTCATCGTGTTTAGCCAGCACTTCCGTTGCCTGTAGAACCAAATTCTGATCTACCTTTCCTGCCGCAATAGCCGCCTCACCTTCACCAAAAAGGTCAGGTAAAATACCGGTGTGCTGAACAACCAAAACAGAGGTTCCGTCTGTCACTTTAAATTCGAGCGCTAGAGAATCCATATCTCTTACAAGGCTACCCTCCACCACCATCCCGCCAGCACGCAGAAACACTCCCTCAGGGGCCTCGCCTCGAGCTATCTGAGAGGGCGTATAGAAATAATTAACATTCTGGCCAAGTATATAAATAATTAAACCACTCGCCAATGCACCAGCCACGATTATAAGTAGAACTACCTGTAACCGTTGTTTACGCAAGTTATTCATTAATTGTCTTCTCCAGTTGCCTTTTTGCGCAATTTCTCGCGAGCTAACTCTTTCGCAACTTGGCTAAGAACCACCCGATGCTGTAATAGAGGCCGCACAATCAGTCCTATTATGACTATTAGAGTCACAATCACAGCCGACCAAACATAGAAACCGTGACCGCCCATATCTAGCAAGTGACTGATACTTTGAAACTGAAATTTCATTACTTTTCACCCTCAAACGCATTGTTAGACGATCCAACAAGATCACCAACCCAAGTGGTCTTGCGTTCACGCCGAAGGATTTCTACTCGGGTAAAAAGACATAAAGCCACCACGTAAAAACAATAAAAGCCCAGGATCATAAGCAATAACGGCTGAAACATATCCGGGTGCATGCTCGGCGCAGAGGTTAACTTGATTGTTGAAGGTTGATGCAAGGTGTACCACCAATCAACCGACTTATAAATAATCGGGATATTTACCGTCCCAACCAAAGCCAGTACAGCGCTGGCCTTATTGCCCGCTTCTTCGTTATGGAAAGCATATTGCAGCGCTAACACACCAAAATACAGAAACAACAGAATCAACATGGAGGTGATTCGAGCATCCCACACCCAGTAACTTCCCCAGGTGGGCTTACCCCAAACAGCACCCGTAAATAGTGCCAAAAAGGTCAATGCCGCACCAATTGGTGCCGCCGCCTTCATTACCATATAAGATAATTTCATTTTCCAAATCAGTCCAATCGCGCCGGCAGCGGCCATTAAGAAATAGCCCGCCAGAGCGAGAAAGGATGCAGGAACATGCATATATATTATCCTAAAACTATTCCCTTGTTTCGCATCTTGGGGTGCAAATCCTAACCCCCAAACCAAACCCGTTGCTAATAATATAAATGCCAATAAGCTCAACCAAGGCAACCATCGTGTGGTCGTCTGGTAAAACCACAGCGGGGAGCCAAGACGATAAAACCATACCCAATTCATAGATTATTACCCAACATCTAGTTAATACTCGTTAATCGAAGCACGCTGGCTATAGCCAGTGGGCACAAAGCAATGGCAGCTGCCAGCATAGCGCCAAGGATAGCCAGAGGAGCAGTCCAGGCAAGACCGTCAATCCCATATTGAACCGTCGCCGCACCAAATATAATCACCGGCATATATAAGGGCATCACTATAAGGGCCAACAACATACCGCCTTTTTGCAGAGATACCGTCAATGCGGCGCCCACAGCACCCAACAAACTAAGACAAGCCGTACCCAAGGCTAAACTTGCCGTCATAGGTAAATAGCCCGCCTCAGGCAGAGACAACATTAACCCTAGTAAGGGTGATACCAACGTTAATGGCAGGCCAGTAATCAGCCAATGGGCTGTAACCTTTCCCAAAACAGGCATAACCAGAATTTGAGGGCTAATTAGCAGCTGTTCAAGGGAACCATCTTGGTAATCCCCAGCAAATAAACCACCCACGGAAAGCATAGTAGCTAGTAACGCAAACACCCAGATAATACCCGATGCAATTTCTGCCAAACTAGCTGGATCTGGTGTTATACCTAAAGGCACCAACGTTGAGGCCATCACAAAGAAAATTAAGGGACTCGCCGCCTCCCCAAGCCGACGATGAGACTGCAATAAATCCCTCCGCAGATAAGCATAAAAGCCATTGCTAGCGTATTTTCTCATGAATACGCTCTCAACAAAGATTCACCAAGTACCGAATAGCGGCGGACATCTTGCACATCTAAATCTTGATGAGTAGACACAACGACTGCCCCGCCCGAACTGACATGATCTTCCATACATCGTTCAAGCAATTTCACTCCATCGCGGTCGATGGCAGTAAAGGGCTCATCTAAATACCACAGCCGCGCATCACTAAGCAGAAGTCTCGCCAAAGCTACCCTGCGTTGCTGTCCAGCTGAAAGTTTATAGCAAGGAATGTCAGAATAACCCGCCAAACCAAGTGACTCCAAAGCCCTCAATGAAGCCGCAGAGCTCAAATCAGACTCAGCCATCCAAGCCAAATTCTCTTCGGCGGTAAGTGTCAACTTTACCGCCGACTGATGACCAATAAATAAAATATCAGACAGATACTCAAACCGACATTCGGCTATGCTTTTACCGCAATATAGAATCGTACCTTCCTGAGGTTGCAAAGCCGTAGTCAACAAGCGTAATAACGTCGTCTTACCACTACCGTTTGGGCCCTCGATCTGAAGAATCTCCCCAACGTTTACATGCAGCTGGTCGCAACTAACCACTGTCGTATCGTCACGTTCGAAGCGAAGATTTTCGATTGATATAAGAGATGGATTCCCCACCAACAAGCCTCGATATGAGTTTATTTTAAGGGTGATATTATGCCAAATATAGGAGCCAATAGGTTGGCTTTCGAATAAATAATTGCGTACAAGCTATGCAGCTCTAACTTTAGTCGAAACCGTCATCCAAATCATAGGCTTCTGCTTGCCTTCGCAGGCGCGCCTCTTCGAGCTTTAACTCCACACGACGCCTAGCGTCTATGCCGATAGCCACACGCCCCTTTTCACTGAGCGCTTGCTCTTTATCCGAGGCTGCAACATCAACATCATCGGTATTTGAGACCTCTTCTAGGTCGGCTGAACCCTCTAATTCACCACTCATAAAGTAACTCTCTATCTAATATTGAACTCTAAAATATCGCCAGTCACTATTTGGTGAAAAATAAACCTAAAAAGATTCTCCGTCAAGCTTTAAAAGCGACTTTTTGATCAACAATAATTAGATGCTGTCGCCTACATTAACCAGCTGATGTTACGGTTAAGCGTCAGAGTCTAATAGCAACCACCAAAGAGTTTCGATTGAGCTCCTAACCTCTGGCCCTTACAATGCATCAAACCTACGGAATTGTTTATGAAAATTTACCGAGTCGGCGGTGCAGTTCGCGACAAATTACTTAACTATCCTTGTTATGAAAATGATTGGGTAGTGGTTGGCAGTTCTCCAGAAGAAATGATAAAACTCGGTTATCAGCCTGTCGGCAATGACTTCCCTGTGTTCATTAAAACCGAAACTGGCGAGGAATACGCTCTGGCTAGGACCGAAAGAAAATCAGGGGTGGGCTACCAAGGGTTTACTTTTCACACCGCGCCCAACATCAGCCTAGAGGATGACTTAATCCGACGCGATTTAACTATTAACGCCATGGCCGAAGATGCTAACGGTAATATTATCGACCCTTACGGCGGCCAAAAAGACTTGCGTCGAAAAGTACTACGTCATGTCTCTGACGCCTTTATCGAAGATCCACTTAGAGTACTTAGAGTTGCCCGATTTGCTGCTCGTTACCATCACTTAGGCTTTACCATCGCGCCGGAAACTGAAGCGCTAATGAAGTCCATCGTCAATCGAGGTGAGCTAGCCGACCTCGTTGCTGAGCGTGTGTGGAAAGAAACTGATCGTGCCCTCTGCGAACAGTCTCCAGATTTATTTATTCAGACGTTGCGCAACTGTGGAGCTTTAGCCGCTCTTTTACCCGAGGTAAACGCTCTTTTTGGTGTCGCACAAAGAGCCGACTACCATCCAGAAATTGACACTGGCGTTCATACTCTAATGGCTCTGCAGCAGGCGGCAATACTCTCTGACAAGCCCGCCATCAGGTTTGCTGTCTTAGTTCATGATTTAGGTAAAGGCGTCACCCCCAGTCATATTTTACCTAGCCATTCAGGGCATGAAGCTAGGGGCCTGCCACTAGTAAAAGCGGTTTGTGATCGCCTTAAGGCACCCAACGAACATCGTCAGCTAGCAATGATCGTTACTGAATTTCATCTGTTGTGTCACAAAGCACTGGAGTTACGGCCGACAACTTTACTAACCCTGCTTAAAACTGTAGGCGCTATAAAATCGCCGACAAAGCTAGAGGACTTTTTAACCTGCTGCACTGCCGACGCGAAAGGCCGCACAGGGTTTGAGTCTCGAGATTACGCATCTGCCCCATACCTTCGTGCCGCGGCAAAAGCACTCCAAGGCCTAGATATTTCTGACATTGTCAATTCAGGCGTTAACGGCGCAGAGATTGGCAAGCAGTTAGCACTACGCCAAACAGATGCTCTTCAGCAGTTAAAAGATACTTATCATCGATAAACAAAGGATCAGATCATGCAGGAACACCCCCAAGCGCCCGTTATACTAATTACTGGAGCAGCAAGACGCATCGGCGCCGTGATAGCACAGTTATTTCACACTAAGGGTTACCGTGTCATTATCCACTATAACCGCTCAGCCTCTGCTGCGGACAAGCTATGTCGTGAATTAAATGACCGCAGATCGGACAGCTGCCTGTTGGTACAATGTGACCTAAATGAGATGATCGGACTTGATAAAATAACCGATTTAATCAACTCAGTAGGACGGTTGGATGTCTTGGTTAACAATGCCTCAAGTTTTTATCCAACGCCCATCAACGACTGCGATGAAAATCAATGGAATGACCTCATCAACAGCAACCTCAAAGGGCCCTTTTTTCTTTCTCAAAAGCTAGCAGGATTATTGGCTAAGCATCGGGGTGCCATCGTTAATATTTCCGACATGCACGCAAGACAGGCTCTACAAAACCACCCGATCTATTCCATTGCCAAGGCTGGCAACATCGCTATGACTAAAACTTTAGCCAAAGAACTCGGCCCTGATGTACGCATCAATAGTGTGGCACCGGGCGCTATACTCTGGCCAGAGCACGAATCAGACGACACGGCGAAACAGGATTCAGTGCTGAGCAAAGTGCCGATGGGTAGATTAGGGACCGAAAATGACATCGCGCAAACAGTCTACTTCTTAGCGGTTGAAGCCACCTACATGACAGGACAAACCATTGCTGTAGACGGCGGCAGCTCAAACAGTTTGTGAGGGTATTAAACGCCCCGAGGGAAAGTCATAGCTTAACTGGTAATGTTTTTACCTTGCCACGTAAAGGGGACAGGCCAAAGTTTTTGCTTATCTTTGTCATAAGAGTGCCAATGATCAGCATAGCTTAGACCCGTGATTGGGTGTTTAGTATCAGGCGCGATTTCGGCCAGAGGTAAAAGAACAAAGGCATTTTTTAGTACTTCATCCCGGGGTAATTGAATGCCGTCGATCACTCCGCTTACATCATCCATAGTCAATATATCAATGTCTAAGCTGCGCGGGCCAAAACGAGGAGCGCTACGATCACGGCCGTTGTCATTTTCTATTTGCTTAAGAGTGATAGACACCTCACTCAAAGAACTCTCAGAATAAATACCCACGACAAGATTTAAAAAATTATCGCCTTGAAAACCAACTGAATCACTTTCATAGACCGAAGACAGAGCTAACTCACCAAAGTGCTCGGCAAGGGCATCTAGCGCAGCACCGATACGCATATGACGTTCAACATTACTGCCAAGACTTAGATAAATAAGTGCCACTAGGGGCTTTCTCCTCGTTCAATAATAATGCCGACGTCTTGGGAGCCTCGCAACGCACCGGGTTTGCTCACGCGCAACTTTAACCAAGGCACTGAGAATTCATCACGTACAATCGAGGCAACCTCTTCGGCCATGCGCTCAACGAGCAAAAATTCGCTTTGCTCAATAAATTTAATAAGACGCTTAGCGATGGATTTATAATTGAGCGCGTACTGAATGTCATCCGTCTCAGCAGCCTTTCGGATATCATGGGCCATTTCTAAGTCGAGACTAATAGTTTGCTTAACCTCTCTCTCCCAATCATAGATTCCTATAATGGTTTCGATACGCAAGTCTCTTATATAAACAATATCCATCAAATAACTTCCTATTAGCAACCTACACTATTAATACTGTCTAACTGGTCAAGAGGCCATCTAGGTGTCGCCGAGATAACCAACGGATTGCGTTGCCCCGCCAATAATCTTCGGCAACCTGCGTAAGCAACCATCGCCCCATTATCAGTACAAAACTCATGACGTGCATAAAACACCTCGACGCCCTCTTTCTCAAGGGCGACCTCCAACTTATGTCTTAAGCGCGTATTAGCCGATACCCCACCCGCAATGACCAACGTTTTCATTCCAGTTTGACTCATCGCCCGACGACATTTAATCACTAAAGTGTCAACCACCGCCTCTTGAAATCCGGCACAGATATCGCGGACTGTCAGATCATCAGGCAACGGGCTGTCGCCTCGGTGCTTTTCAATAAGATTGCGAGTGTGGGTTTTCAAGCCAGAAAAACTAAAATCCAAACCCGGCCGATCCGTCATGGGCCGAGGAAAGGAAAATCGGCTGATCTCTCCTTGGTCAGCCATAGCCGCCAACACAGGTCCACCGGGATAATCAAGATCCAGCATCTTAGCCGTTTTATCAAAGGCTTCTCCTGCAGCATCATCTAGAGACTCACCGAGCAGTTCATACTCACCAATGGCGGCAACTGACACCAACTGGGTATGGCCGCCAGACACCAGAAGTGCAACAAAAGGAAATTCAGGGGGCTTATCTTCCAACATCGGCGCCAAAAGATGAGCTTCCATATGATGCACACCGAGCACTGGAATATCCAAGGCATACCCAAAGGCTGTAGCCATAGACCCTCCTACCATTAATGCACCCAACAACCCAGGGCCGGCAGTATAGGCTATGCCATTTAGCTGCTTCTTATTCACGCCTGCCTGAGCGAAAACATCATCCAACAAAGGTAAAATTTTTCGCACGTGATCGCGGGAGGCCAATTCAGGTACGACACCACCATAGTCGGCGTGCAGTTTAACTTGGGAATAAAGTGTATGTGCGAGCAAACCCCTTTCACTATCGTAGATAGCAACACCGGTTTCATCGCATGACGTTTCGATACCTAGGACAAGCATGTAGGGCAAACTCTCATTAATAAGGTGAGCATAGACAAGCAGGGATTATAGCAACAGTTCTCGGTCCAAAGTTAAACCCTTAAGCTTAGATTTGAAACCACTCCATTTACAGACAAAAAAGACTAGGAAAACCAGGCAAAAAACTTTGCATCGACTACGCTAAGTGTATAGACTACGCGCCCTTGAGTGGTTGGTTGCGAGTTAGCCCAACTTACAAGGTATTTTCACTACAGGATTAACTATACATGCCAAGTGTGCGCATTAAAGAAAACGAGCCCTTTGACGTAGCATTACGTCGTTTTAAACGTTCTTGCGAAAAAGCTGGTGTCCTAGCTAAAGTTCGCAGCTGTGAGTTCTACGAAAAGCCTACCTGGGTGCGCAAGCGTAAAGCCGCCGCCGCAGTGAAGCGAAACCAAAAGCTGGTTTCACGAGAATCACGCAAGTTTATTCGGCTGTACTAGGCACCAAACAGGTTTCGTTGTGTTTGATGCAAAACAGTAACAAGGAGCGCCAATTGGGCGCTTTTTGTGTTTCTGGTATTCATAACTTTTTATATCGAGGTCCCTTATGTCGATGAAAACGCAACTCACTGATTCAATGAAAGATGCAATGCGCGCAAAAGATAAACCACGTCTTAGCGCTATTAGGCTGATGCTCTCGGAAGTAAAGCGTATCGAGGTAGATGAGCGCATCGAGATCAGCGATGAACGATTAATAGCTATTCTCGATAAGATGATCAAACAAAGACGGGACTCCATCACGCAATACGAAGCAGCGGATCGACAAGAACTCGCAGATATTGAAATCGGTGAAATCAGTGTTATCCAAGAATTCTTGCCGGTTGCCCTCACTGAAGAAGAAATCAGCGCCATGATTACCGCGGCAATTAGTGCTACTGGTGCCGAATCAATGCGGGATATGGGCAAGGTCATGGGCATTCTAAAACCGCAGATCCAAGGACGTGCCGATGGCGGTGCAGTAAGCGGACTAGTCAAGTCAGCTTTAAACGGTTAAAGGCAGTTTCTTTCCGCGGTGAAGACGTTACACTGTGGTTATCGTGACCAATGACGTGCAAGACTGATGGCCGGACTAATACCCCAAACTTTTATTGATGATTTACTAGATCGCATCGACATAGTCGATGTGGTCAACGGTCGCGTTCAGCTAAAAAAAGCAGGCAAGAACTACAAGGCCTGTTGTCCTTTTCATGAAGAAAAAAGCCCCTCTTTTACTGTCGCGCAAGATAAACAGTTTTACTATTGTTTTGGTTGCGGCGTTGGCGGCAATGCTCTTGGTTTTGTCATGGAATTTGATCGTCTTGATTTCTTACCTGCTGTAGAGCTGCTGGCTAAAAATGCTGGCATGGAAATCCCTCGAGTAGCGGCCACAGACCAGAAAGTGGTAAAACAAAAAGACAGCCTATTTTCAATACTAACTGAGTCAGATAAATTTTTCCGACAACAACTGAGAACGCATAAGGCAGCAAGCTCAGCAGTTGAATACTTAAAAGGGAGAGGTCTGAGCGGTAAAATTGCAGCCCAATTCGGGGTTGGATATGCGCCTCCAGGATGGGACAATCTATTAACAGCATCAGGGACTGATGCTGAAAAAATCAAACTACTCGACGAGTCCGGTATGATCATTGTCAAACCGGAAGAAAAAAAACAATATGATCGATTTCGTCATCGCATTATGTTTCCAATTCGTGATCAGCGTGGCCGTACCTTAGGTTTTGGAGGCCGGGTCTTAGACGATAGCACCCCCAAATACCTCAACTCTCCAGAAACTCCTGTATTTCATAAGGGACGAGAGCTCTATGGGCTGTATGAAGCCCGGCAATCGCTCAAAGAGATTCCCTGCTTAATCATGGTGGAGGGCTATATGGATGTGATTGCTCTAGCTCAATATGGAATTGCCAATGCCGTAGCCACGCTGGGCACTGCGTTAACGGAAACCCACCTTCAAAAACTGTTTCGATATACCTCCGAAATAGTATTCTGCTTTGATGGCGATAATGCGGGTAGGCGAGCTGCGGCTCGATCTTTAGAGATCGCACTTCCTGAAATGCGCGATGGAGTGTCGGCTAAGTTCCTCTTCTTACCCGACGGTGAAGATCCAGACACTATGGTTAGAGCCCTTGGCACTGCTGAATTTCAAGAACGAATCAATAAAGCGCAACCACTTTCGGAATTTCTGTTTGAACAACTTAGTGAAGGTGTTGACGCCTCAACAGCAGATGGTAAGGCTCGATTAAGTAAAGTCTGCGCACCGCAAATTAATCGAATCCCACAGGGAGTCTTTCGCCAGCTTATGCTTGAAGAGCTTTCCCGGAGAACGGGAATCTCAGCGGACAATCTCAAAGATTATGTTGCCACTCACATTACACCACAGCAGCGTGCCGTAGCCTCAAAAGAAAAGGCCCCAGTGGAAAACCGCTCTGATTCCTACGATCATGCTGCGCAACAAGGCGATCACCATTATGCCGAATTCGAGGGTTCACTAGTCGTAGATGATCTTCCGAGCATAAACCCAGCTAGAGCTTCCAAAATACGTCTTTCACCGGTAAAGTTTTTAACCGCATTACTGCTTAATCATCCTGCTTTAGCTGAATCTGTTGAAGATATCGAGTTTTTAAGCTTATCTTCAGACGAAGATACCCAGCTATTTCTTAGGGTTTTAGCGGTGGCAAAGAAAAACCCACATTACAAACCATCCCATATCTTTGCTTACTGGCTAGGCACTCACGGCAACCAAGCTGAGACCAAGATATTACAGTCTCTTGCCGCTAGCGAGCTATACCACCCTCCCGTAGGCACTGGTAGAGACGATCATCAAGAGTTTAATGATGCCCTTAAGCATGTAACCCAGACCGCATTTGAGGCCCTCCCAACTCAAGAAAAAGCAACATACCTGCTTGGTCTCAATGCCCTCGGCGAGCGAGAAATCAAGCAGTTACATAAAATACGTCTACAGCTGTCAAGTGACCCTCAATCAGTTGAACTAAAAAACAAGATAAAACAACGACTTGTAGTCTAAACTAAGAAATATAAAATAAGCCAAATAAACAACACTTTGTCTGGGACAATCTGTTATTTATTCGCTATAATCGCGCGCTACTTTTCAACCCTCAACTAGGCAACATTGCCCTATGACTGAAAGCACTGATAAGCAACGATCCGGCATCAAAGATCTCATCGCTAAAGGCCGTGAGCAAGGGTACCTTACCTACGCGGAAGTTAACGATCACCTACCAGAAGATATTGCTGATCCCGAACAGGTCGAAGATATCATTCAGATGATCAACGACATGGGCATAACGGTGTATGAAAATGCACCCGATGCTGAAACGTTATTAATGAGATCTGGTGACAATACGCCTGATGAAGTTGCCGCTGCAGAAGCCGCAGCCGCACTGGCCTCCGTGGAATCTGAACAGCATCGCACGACAGACCCTGTGCGCATGTATATGCGCGAAATGGGCTCCGTTGAGCTATTGACGCGCGAAGGTGAAATTGGGATAGCCAAGCGGATTGAAGAAGGCACACGAGAACTAATGTCTGCTGTCGCCGAATGGCCATCCACTGTTGCAACTGTTATTGCAGTGTGGGATAAGGTGATTGCTGGCGAGAAGAAACTAACAGACCTTATCAGCGGTTACCTTAACCCCATGGAACATGTACCATCCGCGCTTGCTCAACAGCAAGCAGCTGAGGCCGCTGAAGCTGAAAGAATCGCCAATGGCGAAGAAATTGAAGAGAAAGAGGAAGAAGAACAGCACGAAGGCGGCCTAGACCCTGAAGTGGCGACTGAGCGCTTTGAAGAAATTCGCAAACAGCTGATCAAAGCCGACAAATCCGTTGCCAAGACAGGCAGATCCAGCGATCCGTCTCTCAAGCAAATGGCAGAGTTAGCTGAATTATTCAAATATTTGAAACTGACCCCTCGCCAGTTTGATCCATTAATTGGATTGATCCGAGCAGCTGTTGAAAAGATTCGTAAAGAAGAACGAAACATTATGAAACTCTGCATTCGCTCTGCAAAAATGCCGCGCAAAGAGTTCATAAAGTCATTCCCAGGCAACGAAACCAACTTTAAGTGGACAGGCTCTTTAATAAAGGCCAAAGCCGATTATTCTGAGGGCATTACCAACCAAGAAATCGAAATCTTGCGGTCACAGCGCAAGCTTGCGCAGGTTGAAAAAGCCAGTGGTCTGTCAATTTTACAGATTAAAGACATAAATCGCCGCCTTACCATTGGTGAAGCCATGTCTCGCCGAGCCAAGAAAGAAATGGTAGAAGCGAACTTGCGATTAGTGATCTCGATTGCTAAAAAATATACGAATCGTGGTCTTCAGTTTTTGGATCTTATCCAAGAAGGCAACATTGGTCTAATGAAAGCCGTCGACAAATTTGAGTATCGTCGTGGTTATAAGTTCTCTACTTACGCGACATGGTGGATTCGTCAAGCTATCACTCGGTCAATCGCCGACCAAGCGCGCACTATTCGAATTCCAGTGCACATGATTGAGACCATCAACAAGCTCAATCGTATTTCGCGGCAAATGCTTCAAGAAATGGGCCGAGAACCTTCGCCCGAAGAGTTGGCTGAGCGCATGGAAATGCCTGAAGATAAGATTCGTAAGGTATTGAAAATCGCCAAAGAGCCTATCTCAATGGAAACACCCATAGGTGAAGATGAAGACGCCAGTATTGGCGACCTCATAGAAGACAACACCATTGCACAGCCTATTGATGAAGCGACCAAGCACAATTTAACAGATTCAACTCGTGGCGTATTGAGCAGCTTAACCGCTCGCGAAGCCAAGGTACTGCGCATGCGTTTTGGCATTGATATGAACACCGACCATACGCTTGAAGAAGTGGGCAAACAGTTTGATGTGACAAGAGAGAGAATTCGTCAGATTGAAGCAAAGGCCTTACGTAAATTACGTCATCCGACCCGCTCGGACCATCTGCGTAGCTTTATTGACGAGTAACAATAATTTAAGGGCCCATAGCTCAGCTGGTTAGAGCGCTCGACTCATAATCGATCGGTCGTAGGTTCAAGTCCTACTGGGCCCACCATTTTTACCTAAATTATCAAACTTAGTATAAAACCAAATATCTGGAAACAAACAAAAACTACATAAATTGGTTTTAGCCATTTCTGATAAGCATATTTAGTACGAAAGATTTCAAACCAGCGTCTATTAATACCTTTTGCATTATATGTTGCGAAATATATTTGCCAGCAAGCATCTAAAGTAAAAACTACCAAGACAAGTAGGACAAACTTTCCCACTATCCCGCCCGCCATTAAGCCTTGAGTTAATTCAATGGCATTTCCTCTAACGAGTTCAGAGAAAAAAGCACTTAAAATCAATGAGGTGGCCCATAAACCATAGAGCAACCGCAGTAGAGTGATTCCTAAACTGAATTCTCTCAATGATGTTCTGGTCATGGGATGCAGGTGGCCCCTTTTGCGTCGAATAAGAACGTAGATTTGTTTTTATACACGTATGTATATTAAATATAGACCAAAAAAGTTCAGCTGGTTAGAGCAGTCGACTCATAACCGATTGGTCGTAGGTTCAAGTCCTACTGGGTACTGGGCCCACCATTTTCAAGTGTCTTACGGATTACGTACATCAGATTTCTCACTGGCGACCCACGATAGTATGGCTTTTTCTGTCATCGGCAGTGTCATGCTACCATTTTCTAAAATGCGATCATGAAAGTCGCTTAAATCAAAATTATCCGCTAATTCTTGCTCTGCAAAATCTCTTAATCGACGAATTTCCAACATGCCCAACATGTAAGCATTTGCTTGGGCAGGCCAGGATATATAACGGTTAATGTCATTTTCGATGTCAACTTTTGCCCAACCAGTATTGTTTAACATATAGTCTATAGACTGCTGTCGAGTCCAACCCTTCGTGTGTATACCTGAATCAATGACCAGCCTAGCTGCTCGCGCAGCCTGGTCAGAGAGCATTCCCATGAGGTCAAGTGGCGTTTTATAAAGGCTTAGTTCTTGCGCGAGGCGTTCAGAGTACAACCCCCATCCTTCTCCATACCCCGCGTTATAGGTGTAGCGAACAAAAGAATGTACTTTGCTACCCAACTCTAATGCTATAGCGCCCTGCATATGATGACCCGGATAGGTCTCATGGTAGAGAGTTGAAAGTTGGCTTGCTCGAGATCTATGTTCTGGATCTTTGACGGCAATATAAAAAATACCGGGTCGCGATCCATCTTCAGATGACGAGTGATACTCACCAACACCACTTGCAGCAAAATCAGGGTAAGGTTTAATCTCTACATCCGCTTTTGGCATCAATCCAAATACCTTAGCGACTTCTTTTCGCGCAGCATCAAGGGCGTCTCGAGAGTATTGAACGACTTCTTCTTCAGACCTAAAGGTGAATTCCCTATCTAAATTCACTCTTCGTAGGAATTTTTCAATTGATTCCCCAGAATAATGTTCACTTAATATTGCCTCCATCTCTACTCTGATTTTCTTTATCTGTTGAAGACCAAGTTCATGAATTTGGTCAGCACTTGGTTTAATTGTTACAAAGGAGCGAACTAGAGCGGGATAGCATTCAGAGCCATTAGGATTGAAACTTATCGATAAGTCTTTGCGAGCTTTATCGAGATAGTCTTTCTCAATAAAATCTGCAAAACGATGAACGGCGGGCGCTATCTCCTCATCAAAAATCTTTTGCACATTTTCTTTAAAAAAATCATCATTTGCTCTAATTCCTATACCAAGGAAAGGCGAATTTTCCTCTAACAATGCGCGAGCTTCAGATGGCACAGCTTCAACCGTTACTCTGGGCGAGCTGTATCCTTGAGATAAGCCAAGCTTTAAATTTTCTATTTCAGTATCTATGAACTTATCTACTTGCCTTAACCGTTTCAGAGCTTGATCTTTTAAATCTTCTGAATCCAAGGGTTGAATATCAAAAATAAACGGGAGACTCGTATACCAAGCAGTTGTGGTGCTAGTTTCCCACAGCTCTTTTCGACAAACCCTAGCTTCTTGCGAGGACTCTAGGCTTTCATGAAGAATCCCATAAGTTACCCAGTCTCTACTTCCTACTTCTTGCGGCTCGCCTACAGCATTTAATTCCGAGAGCCACTCATCTTCTTTTACCTGCCATGTAGTTAATCCATTCAATGAATTATCAAATAACCGATCATGACGGCTGTTTTTAATGGAATAAAACGTGGGCATTGATGGATGTCGATCCATTGTGGCAGCCAGAACTTCATCGGCAATTTCTTCTATCGTCCGATTACTATATTCCGTATTTGAACTCGGATGGTCTATATTACTAGGTTCGCAGGCCGACAATAACACTAGCAATAGAGCGGGTGGTACCAACCTAATATGAGTTTGAAATGGCATATATTCTCTCAACATTGTTATGTTGTCCTTTAACCAAAATAAAACCAGTAAAATCACTCAGACCATTTTTTAAAATTATCGCAGTCCTGAGTGCCAATATTGCCAAATATACTTGAAAATGGAAAGGACCAGGATCCAGAATGACATCTAATGTACAGGCTCTTTATCTGCGTTAACAGCGTCACGGCCTGACGCTTTCACAAAACCACTTTTGTTGTCAGCGTTAATGCCAGATGCTCTATAAAAAAACAAGTTTGTTTGGCATTAGGTGGCTGGGCTATCGCCAAACAGTAGTCTAAATAGCTTCAAATAATCCCGCTGTAGTGTACTATCGAAATTATTGTCATGAGTAAGGTTGAGCAGTTCAGATAATGTCACTAAAAAAAGCAGATAGAGCTATTGCTGCGTTACAGAGGGGCGACCTAAAACAGGCCTCCTCTATGTTCGACCAATGCCAAAAAAAACTCAGCCAGCCAAATCAAATGCATGCGTGCGCAGTGACTTACTTTAAAATAGGTCGCCACAGCGATGCTCAATCAATGCTAAAAAAGCTGATTCAGAAGGTCAATATAACGCCACAGCTAATGTCGTTATCAGGTGACATCAATAAAGCCATCGGTAAGTTGGACGCTGCAGTTAATGACTATCGCCAAGCGACTGCTATGGCGCCACAGATTCCTGAATTACATTACAATTTGGCCCTTAGTTTGTTTGAGAGCGTAGACCTTTCAGAGGCTATTAGCGTTCTAAAGCAATCCCTATCGATTCGGCCAGATTATGTAAAAGCACTGATATTACTTGGCCGCTGTTTAGCTGGCCTTCAACAGTATAATGATGCTCATAGGGCGTTCACAAAATCTATCCGCCTTGAACCAGACAATCAAACAGCCCATTATCGACTTGGCCGTCTCCATACTCACTGTGGTAACACCCAAAAAGCAGCAGATTCATTAGAATCAGCATTAAAAATAAACCCACAGTTAAACCCAGCTAGAGAAGCTCTTATTTTAAATAGCATTTACGCGGGAGACTGCCAGGGCACGACAGCACTCATAGAGTTCACTTTAACTAGCCAGCCACAAGATGAAACCCTTATTGCTATGGGCACTGACTGGGCGATCGAAGTAGCACAAGAAAACCCTTACGCCTACTATCAAGCAGCCTGGGACAGTCATCCAACGCCAGGTTTATTCAAGTCATACACTAACAGGTTAATCTCGCTGTCAGATTTCGACAAGACTGAAATCCTACTCGATGACTACGCATCAAACTTCGGCAAAGACCAAACATGGGAATCAGTAAAACTTAACTTGCTTGAAAGCCAGGATGATTTCGGCGCGATGATTGTGCTGATAAAGTCATCAGCACACCGTTCAAAACTGCAGGAGAAACGATGTCTTGCCCATTTTGCACTGGGAGACTATGGCAACAGCTACGACTGTGCAAAAAAACTGCATGATAGTCGACCCAACGATAGTTATTACCTAGCACTTCTAGTGACTGCGCTTCGCTGTCTGGGGGACAAAGACTATCAACTGCTTGTCGATTATGAAAAATTAGTTCTACAAGCCGACTTACAATCGCAGTTTGAGCATCCATCTCAATTCAAATCATTCAAGGACAGTCTTACCAAGCACTTAGATAAACTACATATTACCACCCAGCCTCCAGCGCAACAGTCAGTCAGCGGCGGCACACAAACACCAGGTAACCTTTTTGCTCAAAATCAAAACCCACTGGTTGTGCAATTAAAACAATTTATTTCGAACTCATCACAACCCTTTTTTGAGGGATTAAAGACTAGCGGGCTGGATGGCTCACACCCAGTGATATCCGGCTATCCCAAGGTGCCCTTTTTTCACGCAAGCTGGTCAATACGCACTACACAAGGCGGCTTTCATAAATCTCATGTGCACTCAAAGGGCTGGTATAGCAGTGCCTGTTATATTGATGTCCCTGAGGTTATCGGCGATAACTCAGACGCCGGATATCTTCTGTTTGGCAAGCCACCCTTTAAAGTTAAGGATGAACTCCCTGCGGATTACAAGGTTAAACCCGCGGCTGGAAAACTAGTACTTTTCCCTAGCTACTTCTGGCATGCAACCCAACCCTACCAAGGGGAAGGCAATAGATTAGTGGTCGCATTTGATGTCGGTGAACCCAATTTATTTGTTTAGATCTTAGTAAAATTAACCTCTGACAAACCAAAGCCAAAAAAAGCCCCTTAAAAAGGGGCCCTTAATATACTGAAAAATCTAAATTAGACAAAAAAGTCGGGTAATAACTCCGTTATATCCAACGCTGTATCTACCTGATAGTGATTCAGATCAGTAATCCCTTCTGAGGCCAAAACATCGTCATCAACGTAAAAATTACCCGTAAATTCACGGCTATTACGGGTGAGAACTATATGCGCGGCGTCAGCCATAATATCCACGGTTCTAGACCGAACCATCATCATGTCTCCACCTAAATGGTTCGCCACAGCTGCTGTCGCTATAGCTGTTCTCGGCCAAAGCGCATTAAAAGCAATGCCATCTCGCTTAAACTCAGAGCTCATACCTAAAACACACATACTCATACCGTACTTTGCCATACTGTAAGCAACGTGATTCTGAAACCAACGAATCTCCATATTTAGTGGTGGTGAAAGATTGAGTACGTGAGGATTATCTGACTTGCGTAAATAAGGAACTGCTTTTTGAGAGCACAAAAAAGTACCACGAGTATTAACAGTGTGCATGAGATCATAGCCTTTCATCGACACTGACTCTGTACCAGCTAAGTTTATGGCACTCGCGTTATTAACGAGAATGTCGATACCGCCAAATTCAGCCGCTGCTTTTTCCATGGCAGCCTCAACCTGGTCTTCATAGCGCACGTCGACCAATAGAGGTAAGGCTTGGCCTCCGGCCTCGCGTATTTCATCAGCGGCGGTATAGATAGTACCGCTGAGTTTTGGGTGAGGTTCGGCCGTCTTAGCTGCGATCACGATATTCGCACCATCAGCCGCCGCTCGTTTCGCGATTGCTAAGCCAATACCGCGACTTGCGCCACTGATAAATAGAGTTTTACCGGATAAATCTGCCATTGTTTAATCTCTTAATAATTATTATGCTTTTAGCTAATGAAAAGTTAACCTAGGCCACCTTCAGCAAGCTTAGCTGGATCAAGAAGCTTTTCTAGTTCCTCTCGAGGGATGTCAGTTTCTTCCTCTGCAACATCTAATACGGCGCGACCGTCTTTGTAGGCCTTTTTAGCAATCTCAGCGGCCTTTGCATAACCAATAATAGGATTTAACGCCGTGACTAAAATTGGGTTTCGGCCCAACGCTAGCTTCAGTTGGTCTTCATTAACGGTAAATGTCGTGATGGCTTTATCCGCAAGTAATCGACTAACATTAGCCAATAACTTGATACTTGAGAGAATGTTGTCGGCAATCATTGGCAACATAACATTCAGTTCAAAGTTGCCTGCCTGACCACCAATAGTGATTGCTGCATCATTACCAATAACCTGCGCAGAGACCATAGTAGCCGCCTCGGGAATAACCGGATTAACTTTGCCTGGCATAATTGATGATCCTGGCTGAAGCGCTTCAAGGGCAATCTCACCTAGCCCTGCCAGTGGGCCTGAATTCATCCAACGCAGATCATTAGCAATCTTCATGATAGACACTGCTGTCGTTTTTAACTGTCCCGACAGAGCAACAACTACATCCTGTGAGTTGATATGAGTAAACAAATTATCAGCGGGTGAGAACTCTATACCTGTCACTGCACTTAACTGTTTGTTGAATTCAACAGCAAAGTCAGGGTGCGCATTAATGCCTGTGCCAACTGCAGTTCCGCCTTGAGCAAGGGTTTGTAATTTGGGTAAGGTCGCTTTAATAAAGAATATATTTTGCTCAATCTGAGTTGCCCAACTAAGCAAGCTCTGACTGAGACGAACAGGCATAGCATCCATAAGATGTGTACGACCGGTTTTAATGTGGTGATCCACCGTCTTAGCCTTTGAAACGATGGCACCGCGCAAATGCTCTAATGCGGGCAATAATTGTTCAGTGACCTCAACCGTTGCGCTAATATGAATCGTGGTGGGGATAATGTCGTTACTGCTCTGACCATAATTAATGTGGTCATTAGCACTGACAGCCTCACCCACTTTAGCAGAGGCTAATGTCGCTAAAACCTCATTGGCGTTCATATTTGAACTAGTGCCTGAACCTGTTTGGTAAACATCTACGGGGAAATGACTCATGAGGTCAGGACTTGCCAACAATTCTGCCACCACCTCACTAATGGCATTGGCTACATTAACAGGAAGTAATTCTAGCTTGGCATTCGCTTGAGCAGCAGCAGACTTAGCTGTCAATAAGGCACGAATAAATGCCTCAGGCATGGTCTTACCACTTACTGGAAAATTATCAATAGCGCGCTGCGTTTGCGCACCATATAAAGCTGTTTCAGGCACCTCTAGTTCACCCATGCTATCGCGTTCAATACGAGTCTTCATTGCTATTCCTTAATCTGCTGATCAAATTAGATTACTTTGCGGTCTCCCACAGCGCATCAAACATACGCCTAAGTATGTTTACCATATTAGCAGAAATAGCGTTTATTAATAATTAATTAGGAGGATATTCTACATTGGTAATACGAAATCATGATGCTGGTTATAGTCGTAAAAGCTAATGATTAACAGGATTCGATACGACAACCAACCTCTTGACCTGCATCCAGTAACCATTGAGCAATATAATCACTAAAACTGCGCCGAATAATCAGATCAAAGCTACCGTCCGCGCGATTAGCGACAATCGCTGTTGCCTTAGCGAACGTCGTTTGCACACAACGGCCTGCACCGGGAAGCGCTCCGCTCCAACTAGAAAAATCATAACCGCTAGCTTTTTTGAGCAAGACTGGAACGCCATGGCCACGTAGATTAACCAAAGTTTGGCCACCACTAACATCAACAACTGCTATATGACCCCTGATTTTTAAGCGCAGCGATGACTCTAAGTCTATGGCGTCTGTTGCACTAGTAACCAGCCATTCATCGGGCCCAAGCCAATAGACCACAGTATCGCTATTGTATTGATAAGTGCCAGGCACTGTTGGCAGCGCAACCCCCAGCACAGCTGCAGTGCCAGTCACAAACTGCTCGTCACTAACATCACCGCGAAGATTGAGCTGGCAACCAAGACTAATCTCTTTAGCCACAACGCCAAACTCCAAATCACCATTAAACAGCTGGCTTGAACTCACCGGGTGGCTAGAAATTTTACTAAAATAATGTAGGGGTGATTCTGAGGACACAGTTTCAGTATTTAATTTAGACATGTTGGCGCTCCCCTGCCGGGTCATAAAAAACAGAACTAACGATTTCGGCTGCGATGGAACTACCATCGGCTGCTGGACAGTATACGATGTCCCCCATACGATTAAGACCGCCTTTAACCACTGCCAAAGCAATCGAATGATCTAAGGATGCACTGTAATAACTGGATGTTACATGCCCTTGCATAGCCATAGGTATTGGCTGGTTAGGGTCATTAACAATTTGAGCTCCCTCAGGCAATACCGCACTTGGTTCGAGGGTTTTCAAGCCAACGAGTTGCTTGCGGTTTTCGCGTATCGAATCACTGCGCTCCAAAGAACGCTTGCCAATAAAACTAAAGGCTTTGTTTTTACCAACCACCCAATTCATGTTCATATCCGCGGGGGTCATAGATCCATCAGTATCTTGACCTACAATAATAAAACCCTTCTCTGCCCGCAAAACGTGCATAGTTTCGGTGCCATAAGGGGTAATATTAAACTCTGCACCAGCCTCTATCAGCTGCTCCCACACATGTCGTCCGTAATGAGCAGGCACGTTAACTTCGTAAGACAGCTCTCCGGTAAAGCTAATACGGAACACGCGGGCTGTAACCCCGGCCACTGTACCGTCACGCCAGTCCATAAAACCAAATGATTCAGATGCCAGATCAATATCCTGACACACCTTAGCTATCACCTTCCGGGCATTTGGCCCAGTCACGGTGGCTGTAGCCCAATGATCCGTCACAGAGGTAAAGTACACCTTCAGTTCAGGCCATTCAGTTTGTTGCCAAAGTTCCAGCCAAGATAAAACACCTGCCGCACCGCCGGTCGTCGTGAACATCAGATAATGATTTTCAGATAAACAAGCACAAACCCCATCGTCAAATATCATCCCGTCTTCTTTAAGCATCACGCCATAACGGCATTTCCCTGGGGCTAGCTTTAGATAAGAGTTGGTGTACATGCGGGTAATAAATTCAGCCGCATCTGGCCCCTGTATGTCGATTTTCCCCAGCGTAGTGGCGTCGAGAATACCAACGCCGTTACGGATCGCTAATCCCTCACGATCCACGGCTTGCTGCATTGTTTCATTAGACTCAGGAAAATACCAAGGGCGCTTCCACTGTCCGACGTTCTCGAATTCAGCGCCATTTTCAACGTGCCAACGGTGCATAGCCGTATAGCGCTCAGGATCAAAGAGTTCATTGATATCGCGCCCGGCGATAGCACCAAATGTAGTTGGAGTATATGACGGACGAAAAATAGTGGTGCCGGTCTCGGCGATGCCTTGACCCAAGGCATTTGCCAAAATGGCCATGCCGTTGATATTGCCTAATTTACCTTGATCAGTACCAAAACCTAAAGCGGTGTAACGTTTTACGTGTTCAACGGATTCAAATCCCTCACGAACCGCCAACTCAATCCCTGCAGCGCTGACATCCAATTGAAAATCAACAAACTGGCTCGGGGCGCGACTAGTGGCTTTATTATGAGGTACTAAGAATAGTGCCTGTTGTGGCTGCTCGATGATCTGATCAATCACAGGCGTCAGAAATTGCACCTCACCCGAGCCAAAGCCTGCTAGTTTAGCGGCCTCAGCGCCCGCGCTAGCACCCTCACGCAAACCTTCTAAGCTACCAAATGTGCCCCTGCATGCACCCGCTGAGCGCTCCTTCTGTTTGGACTCACCAGGTCTAAAGCTAACAATCGTCTCATCCCAAACCGGTTTAGCCCCAGTATGAGAGCTAAGATGAATAGCGGCGCTCCAACCACCAGAACTGGCAATCAGATCACAGGCTAAACTCTGTACAGGACCAGTGACTTTTGACCCTTCTGGATTGATCGGTGCCACCAGAGCCTTACGTACGCGTTTGCCGCCCACGGCTTCAATAAGACCGTGCCCCTCTAGAATCTGAATACCCAATGCCCTAACCTGTTCAACCAAGTCGCCGCTGGGTCCAGTGCGTGAATCCACGACAGAGACCACCGATCGTCCAGCATGATGCCAATCGATCGCTGTTTGATAAGCATTGTCATTGGTCGTGGCTACAACCAGCCTGGACCCTGGGGCAACACCAAAACGATTAACATAAGTCGATACTGAGGATGCCAGCATGACACCCGGAATATCGTTATGGGCAAATACTAATGGGCGCTCAAATGCGCCCGTCGCCAAAACAACCTGAGCGGCGCGGACACGATGCATACACTGACGCGGGCCCGATGCCGAACTAATACCCAAATGATCAGTAACTCTCTCTAAAATAGCCAAGAAATTGTGGTCGTAGTAGCCAAAAACCGTACTCCGAGGCAGACGTTGTACATTTTTAAACTCACCAAGCTCGTCGGTTATTTCAGCTACCCACTGCGTGGCAGGTACGCCATCGATCAACTGAGTGGACGCCAACAGGCTACCACCAAACTCACTCTGTTCGTCGGCAATAATAACGCGAGCACCCGTTCGTGCCGCTTCCCGAGCAGCGACTAAGCCCGCTGGCCCAGCACCAACGACTAAAACATCGCAGTGTTGGTTCAGTTTTTCATAACTATCAGGGTCTCTCTCAGTCGGAGATGAACCCAAACCTGCGGCCTTGCGGATAAAATGTTCATAGGTCATCCATAGCTTCTTTGGGTACATAAAGGTTTTATAATAAAACCCCGGTGGCATTAGTCGCCCAAAGGCTCCTATTAGCCCCATGAGGTCAAAATTGACGCTGGGCCAGCCGTTTACACTGGCGGCCTCAAGACCCTCGTACAACTCAACCTGAGTGGCTTTTAGATTAGGGATGGTGACTGCACCGGAACCTAACTGAATAATGGCGTTAGGCTCCTCAGGCCCATGCCCAAAAATACCCCGAGGGCGAGCATATTTAAAACTACGACCGACCACATCAACCCCATTAGCGAGGAGTGCTGAGGCCAATGTGTCTCCAGCAACACCTTGATAGCCCTTGCCATTAAAGGTGAAGTTAAGCACCTTATTTTGGTCTGTGCGGCCCGCTGTAGGCAGGCGGTTTAATTGTCTCATACGTCAGCTCCAGTGATCTGTGGCTGCGTGCCGACCTTATAGGTTTCTAGGATCTCATAGGTTACGGTATTGCGTGTTGCGTTAAAGTAACGCCGGCAACCGATCGCGTGGTACCACATTTCATGGTGAATACCGCGTGGATTTTTACGGAAGAACAGATAATCCGCCCACTGCTCGTCAGATAGCGCCTCGGGGTTCAACGGCCTTGCAATATGAGCCTCGCCGCCATAGCTAAACTCTTCTTCTTCACGATGCTCTAGGCAATGTGGGCAATATATTAATAACATCTTTATTCTCTCGACTTATTATTTCAACACACGCTAGTGTGCAACACCCGCTGCACCGTGTTCATCGATCAAAGCTCCGGTGTTGAACCGATCTAGGTTAAAGGCTTTTGCCAACGGGTGAGGACGGTCATTAGCCACTGTATCGGCAAACACATAGCCAGAACCCGGCGTCGCTTTAAAACCACCGGTTCCCCAACCACAGTTGAAGTAAAGGCCCTCAACTGACGTTTTACTGATAATCGGACAGGCATCCGGACAGGTATCAACGATACCGCCCCATTGACGATTCATACGAACTCGACTAAAGGCCGGAAATAACTCGCAGATTGCCTGCACGGTATGCTCTATGACATGCAAAGAACCTCGCTGGCCATAGCCGTTATAGCTATCTACCCCAGCGCCAATAACTAGATCTCCTTTGTCTGACTGGCTAATATAGCCATGCACCGCATTAGACATAACTACTGTATCTAAGCAGGGTTTTATTGGCTCTGACACTAAAGCTTGTAGTGGCCGAGATTCCACTGGCAACCTCAACCCCGCCATAGCAGCGACCACGCCGGAACTACCCGCTGCCACACAGGCAACTTTGCGCGCACCGATAAAGCCATTGGAGGTTTCAACACCAACCACAGCACCCCCTTTGCGCCGAATGCCAATTACTTCTGTTTGCTGGATCATGTCTACGCCTAAGGCGTCTGCGCCTCTAGCATAACCCCATGCAACGGCATCATGACGCGCCGTGCCACCTCTAGGTTGCCAGGACGCCCCTAAGATCGGGTAACGACTGTCAGGTGAAATATTAATCAGTGGCGCAATCTCTTTGATACGCTGTGGGGTAACAACCTCGCCATCAATACCATTTAACCTGTTGGCATTAACTCTACGTTCAATATCGCGCATGTCCTGTAAGTTATGACCCAAATTAAGCACGCCACGCTGACTAAACATGACATTGTAGTTAAGTTCTTGACTAAGCCCTTCCCATAGTTTGAGTGATAGCTCATAAAGTTGAGCTGCTTCGTCCCAAAGATAGTTGGAGCGAATGATAGTGGTATTTCTGGCTGTATTACCGCCACCTAAATACCCTTTTTCGACCACCGCCACATTGGTAATACCATGAACCTTTGCTAAATAATAAGCCGTTGCAAGACCATGCCCACCACCGCCCACAATAATCACATCGTAGTCTTTTTTCGGCGTTGGATTACGCCACACTTTCTGCCAGTTTTCATGGTAGCTAAGGGCGTTTTTTAACAAGCTAAAACCAGAATATCGTTTCATGGTGACCACTGCGCTTTTAATAGCCTAGACAGATTGCATTTGACCAGTTTTTACCCTGTCGTTGCTAGAACAAAAACGTCAATCGAGAGCGAAAAAACGACAATGACGGCAATTAAACACAATAATGCCGGTTTTAGCGCTAAAATGTCGTTATCGTTATGTAAAAAAGCAGGATTTACCTGTATTTAAACGACCCATATTAGGCGATTTTGAATGAAAAAAGCCACTCTAGGACAAACCTTAACAGTCAGTAGCTCAACTCACTTATCGGTTGGCTTTGTGCTCATGCCAAGCTTTACCCTTCTACCCTTTTCGGCCTTTGTGGACGCACTCCGCCTGGCCGCTGACGAGGGGGACCAGAGCCGACAAATCAACTGTCAGTGGACGCTGATGGGCCACTCACTGGAGGCCATCACATCAAGCTCTGGTGTGACAGTTCAACCCTGGGAGACCTATCGAGACCCAGCAGATTTTGATTACGTGGTGGTGGTCGGTGGGCTTTTAGACAATAGCCTGCAAGGTAGCCAACATGTGATCGATTATCTACAGCAGGTAGATGCTGCCCATGTTCCGATTATCGGACTCTGCACCGGCTCCTTTGCGATGATTCGCGCAGGGTTAATGGATCAACGACGTTGTTGCGTCAGCTGGTTTCACTACAAGGACCTGACCGACCGCTATACCAACGTCACCCCCATTGCTGACCAGCTTTTTGTTGACGATGGTGACCGTATTACCTGTGCTGGCGGCGCGGTGGCGGCGGATTTGGCAGCCTATATTATTGAGCGCCATTTAGGCCAAAATTGGGCGCGCAAGAGCATGCGCATACTGGTTATGGATAGTCCACGTCCTGCCAATGCACCTCAACCGCAGCCTGGCGGTTACTATCAGGTCAATAACCGCTTAGTAGGTCGAGCCCTGTTATTAATGGAGCAAAACTTGAGCCGACCTCTGTCAACCGACGAGATAGCCGCTCGAGTGGATATATCCAAACGTCAACTAGAACGGCTGTTTATTAGTGAGACCAATGACAGTCTGCAAAAGTTCTACCGTAAAATTCGATTGCGCTATGGGCTTTGGTTGTTACAAAACACTAAACGGTTGATTACCGACATTGCGCAGGAATGCGGCTTTGCGGACACTGCGCATTTTTCTAGGGCGTTCCGCGTAATCTTTGACAAGAAGCCAACGGATTATCGAACCTAGACTATTTAAATTAGAGCCCTTCTCTCACTGCTCGGTGGCTTGCCATAAAGATCGCTGTAACACTTACTAAAATGGGGTGCGGTGGAAAAACCACAGCTAATCGCCACATCAATGACGGGAATGGATGTTTGTAAAAGCAGCAATCGTGCTCGGGAAAGCCGCAACTCAAGGTAATAGCGTGAGGGTGCGCAGTGAAGGTAACGGTTGAATAGGCGCTCCAACTGACGACGAGAAATACCAACATAAGTTGCTACCTCATCTAACGTTAGAGGCTCTTCAATATTTGTTTCCATCAATGTTACAGCCTCAACAAGGCGTGGCTGACTAGCGCCTATGAGGTACTTTAACGGGGCACGTTGCGCGTCTTTTTCAGTGCGGACTCGATCGCAGGTAAATTGCTCAGAAATCTGTTGCACTAGTTGATGCCCATGAATACTGGCCACCAGATTAAGCATTAGGTCAATCGAGCTAATCCCGCCGGAACAGGTGTATCGGTCACGATCAATGACAAACAAGCTAGAAGATATATCAAGCTTAGGGAATTCTTCTCGCAGGCTAGCTAAATTTTCCCAATGAATGGTACAGCGATAACCATCTAATAGGCCTGCCGCCGCAAGAGCATAACTACCGGTGCAGATGCCGCCCATAGGGATCTTACGTTTTGCCACCTTGCGTAGCCCTTCCAGTAGAGCTTTGTCGCAGTAGCGTTTAACGGAGTAACCGCCACAAACGAGCATAATATTAGCCTCGCTGGCGTCATCGAGACTACCGTCTAGAGTAAGCTCCAATCCGGCACTGGATATTAATGCTTGACCATCAATACTGTGCAACGACCAACGGTATAATTCTTGCCCCGACAGCCGGTTAGCCATGCGTAATATGCCAACTGCATTTGAGAAGGTACTTAGGGTATATTCGGGAAGCAATACAAAGCCGACGTGCAGAGTTACGGCTTCAACTGCAATAGTATCGACATTTTCAGACATTTTTAATACCTCACCTTTCGGCTGCTGACCCTACAGGGGGCCATGCTCAAACGGCCCTTTAAACAAGGCTCTTGCGCCGAGTATAGGCTAAGAAAGGGTTTTTATTAAAGACTTTTTATCGCCGTCGGCGTTTTCTTCCGCCAGCCGAATCTTGCCCGACTTTTTCCTGGGGTTTATCAACCACCGAAAAGAGGTTGGGGAACGGATCTTTTTTATTGGGAAAGGCCATGGCATCAACAAAATAATTCTGAAATTTAGGTTCCAAAGCCGTCTCTATTTTCTCGATATTTTTGACCAGGGTCTCAATCACATTACGAGACTCAGCATTTAGAAGAGCGATACGAGCACCCGTACCGGCCGCATTGCCCGCAGAGGATACCTGCTCTAGGACACAATCAGGGATCAAACCTAGAACCATCGCGTGTTGCACGTTGATATGACTACCAAAGGCGCCGGCCAAACGAATGCGCTCAATATGGTCAGTGCCTATATGGTCCATGAGTAATTTTACCCCGGCATAAAGTGCTGCCTTGGCCAACTGAATTTGACGAATATCATTTTGTGTCACCACAATCTGAGTTTCATCGGAGTCTGGGGTATGTAGTACATATGACCAAGTACGGTCATTTTTTATAATTCTCGAGGTTCTACCAATCAAATCGCCATCGACAATCCCATCCACCGTAACTATCCCTGCCAAGTACATCTCAGCGACTACTTCAATAATTCCAGAACCGCAGATACCTGTGACACCATGGTTTGCAATAGCATCAGTAAAACCTTCTTCATCAGACCAAAGCTCTGAACCAATAACCTTAAAACGCGGCTCCAGAGTTTCAGAATTAATCCTCACTCGTTCGATGGCACCTGTGGCCGCGCGTTGGCCACAACTAATTTGGGCTCCCTCAAAAGCGGGGCCAGTGGGACTGGAGCACGCCAATAAGCGCTGACTATTGCCCAACACTATTTCAGCATTGGTACCCACATCCACCAATAGTGTCATCTTATCTTGCAGTTGAGGTTCTTCAGACAGGATCATACCGGCCGTGTCAGCGCCCACATGTCCCGCAATACAAGGCAATATATAGATACGGCCACCACCATTAATCTTTAAATCTAACTCGGCGGCGGGCATTTCCACAGCAGCGTCTGTGGTCAAGGCAAAAGGCGCTCCCCCCAACTCCACAGGACTAATCCCGAGCAAAATATGATGCATGATCGGATTAGCGACTAAGGAGACTTCCAAAATATCCTCGATTTCGGCACCTATCTCTTCGACCGCCTCGAGAAATAGTCGGTTGAGGGCCTGCCGGATGACAACAGTCATCTCATCGGCGCCTTCAGGGTGCATCATCACATAGGAAACACGGCTCATTAGATCTTCGCCAAAGCGTATTTGCGGATTCATAGTGCTGGCACTGGCCAGCACTTCACCACTTGCTAGATCACACAGATGAGCAGCTATAGTAGTCGAGCCAACATCCACCGCCACACCGTAAGCCTTCTCGTGAAACCCAGGCCAGAGAGCAATAATCTGTTGGTTTTTGTGCACAGCAACGGTGATTGATCTCTTACCCGCCGCTAATACTGGTTGTAAAGATTTCAGTAGACGGTTGTCACAATTGAGACCCGAGAGTTGCCATTCTTGCTCTAAAGCCTCTATTAGTCGCTGTAAATCTCCTTTAGGTACATGCATATCGGGCTCTTCTACTTGAATATAGTAAAGCCTGGTTGAAGGGTCGAGGATAATATCGCGGTGCTCTGCATCTTTGCGCACAATTTGTCGGTGCACCTGACTTTCAGGCGGCACGTCAATGACGACGTCATCTAGCAGCAAGGTATGGCAACTCAAACGTCGCCCCAGGGCTAGTGGTGTTTTACGCTCACCATATTTAATTTCTGTGGCACAGACAGCAGAGAGATGGCTGCTATCGGAGTTAATTTGATGCTTGGGAAAGGCACCTTCAGCACAGGTGATTTGGCAACGACCGCAAAGGCCTCGACCACCACAAACCGAGTCGATATCCACCCCCAAGACCCTTGCCGCATGAAGCAGCGGGGTATTAACCGGAAAGCTACCACGCCGGCCAGAAGGAGTGAACACAACTTTGACTTGCTTATCTGCCATTAGATCAGTCTACCTACAATTGCTACATTTCATTTAAACACTATAGAGTATTTATGCTCTCCGTCGGCGACCACCGCGCACGCGTTCAGTTCCTGCGGCCTGAGGCTCGCGGTAAGCCTTAATCCAATTGGTACAGTTAGGATCATTACCCATCATCACATCGCCACCCCTCACAGCTTGCATCACTTCTGGATGCAGTGGGCTTGTGATTGCTGATGTCATACCGGCTCCCATTGCCATAGTCAAAAACGCACTATTGATACCATTTCGATTAGGTAACCCAAAGCTCACGTTGGAAGCTCCACAGGTAGTGTTAACTTTCAATTCTTCGCGTAAACGTCGCACCACATGCATCACCTGCAAACCAGCAGTGTTAATTGCGCCAATCGGCATCACCAAAGGGTCAACAATAACATCACTGTAATGAATACCGTAATCAGCCGCACGCTCAACAATTTTCTTAGCAACTGCGAAACGTTCGTCGGGGTCTTCAGAAATACCAGTTTCATCATTGGAGATTGCGACAACAGCAGCACCATATTTCTTTACCAAAGGAAGCACTCTTTCTAATACTTCATCTTCACCGGTAACGGAATTAACCAGCGCCTTGCCTTGATAAACTGACAGCCCTGCCTCCAATGCAGCAATAATAGAAGAATCGATACTTAACGGTACATCGGTTATTGATTGCACCAATTGAATAGCCTCGGCCAGGATACGCGGCTCATCAGCCAAGGGAATACCCGCATTTACATCCAGCATATGGGCACCTGCCACAACCTGCGCCAGTGCATCAGATTCAACACGACTATAATCACCCACTTTCATCTCTTCGGCCAAAATTTTGCGGCCTGTAGGGTTAATGCGCTCTCCAATGATAACAAAGGGTTGGTTAAAGCCTATTTTGACTTCTTTAGTGGCTGAACTGATGGTGGTTACAGTCATATTTTTCTCCTGAAATTAACGATTCGGGTGCCAGGGCGTTCTATCGCCCAACACTTTAGTTTTTTCTACGATCTCAGCGATCCGCTCCTCTTGGCGATAAGCCATAATATGCGCGCCACTCACACCGTCTATTTCTTTAACTTGATTGACCATATCAATACAGATGTTGACACCTTCCTGACGTTGATCATTAGCACCAGCAAGCCGTTTAATAATATTATCGGGGATATGCACACCAGCCACATTATTACGAATCCACTCGGCCGATTTTGCTGAAGCTAGCGGGCCTACACCCGCCAAAATAAACACTTTTTTATCTAAGCCCATGTCTCTTATTTCAGACATGTAGGTTTTCAACTTCTCAATATCAAAACAATACTGAGTCTGAATAAACTGGGCGCCAGCAGCTACCTTTTTAGCCAATCGCAGCGGCCTATAATCCAGCGGAGGCGCAAACGGATTAGCGGCAGCCCCTAAAAACACCTGAGGTCGCGAGCTGATTTTACGACCACTCAAAAACTCGCCTTTATCCCGCATACCGCCAATCATTTGCAAGCTAGTCATGCAGTCCATATCAAACACAGGCTTAGCCTGAGGGTGATCGCCTGACTGCACTCCGTCACCGGTGAGGCAGAGAACATTGGACACACCCATGGCCGACGCGCCCAACACATCACCCTGAATGGCGATACGATTCCGGTCACGACAAGAGATTTGCATGATCATCGAGTAGCCACGCCGCGTCAGCAAGGCACACATACCAACACTAGACATATGACAGTTAGCGCCAGAACCATCGGTCGCATTAATAGCATCAACATAACCATCAAATAAAGCTGCCCGCTCGTATACATCATGGGGGTCGGCAGAATCTGGCGGCGCTATTTCAGCCGTAACCGCAAAGTGTCCCGCACGCAGTACTCTCTCAAATCGACCAGGAGAACAATGACCTGGCAGTATGGGTAAGTTCTCTCCGGCTATGGGCTCATCATCAAAGATCATATTTCACTGGCCCCCATCCTTTTTCTTACCGCACGTAACCAAGCGCTAGAGCCTTTTAAGCGAACATCGACCGGAGTCTGAATCACCTGGATAGCCGACACCGGACTGCCGATCCGCTGACTACCTTGCCAAGAAGTAACCCAAACACAAACCATATCTGGTTCAATTTCGCAATTACCATTAGCTCGCACACCCCCGCAAGGGCCGTTACGTAAACTTTTGGGACAATTCATGGGACAGGCCATCCCGGTTTCACTTAGCGTGCATTGTCCGCATGATTGAGAATCAAACAGAAAGCCCTTAAGTAACTTTTCTACCGCGGCAAATCCTCGGTCCAAACGACGATAACCCAGCCGCATAAAAATGGGATGCAAAACTGCAAGACAGGCCTCCAGGCCCTGATAGGCCCAGTGCAACCCACGGGCATTTTTAACCGACCAATAGCGAACCCGCTTCATGCAGACTCGACCTTAAGGCCTTTGTTAGCCACTAAAGCGGCTATATCAGCATTAGAGTATTCTGCCTCAATGACATCGGCAAACTGCTGTGCCAATTCCTGAGGACTCCCCTGCGCCTCAAGTGCGCTGGTCACTCGACGCCAGTCATCCAAATACTCTGCGCTGCCACCCTTTCCTGCTTTCATTGCCGCACGGTCAATAGCGGCCTGAAATCGATGACTAAGCATTGATTTGCCCCGCACACGACCACTTTTAACTAATATCTGAGCTGGGATATCACGCCAAAATACTTCAATTTTCTGCATACCTTCACTCTCTATGTAAGCGGCTATCAACTAAATTTTAAAATCTGCTGTTGCAGGCTGCTGTCTAAATCACCATAACCCGTATGCAAATGACGAAACTCAAGGCCTAAAAACTCAGCCGCTACTTTTGCCTTGTCCACTAACTCGGCATCTTGACGCTGGGACAGGTAAATCACACGGGTGTAATTAGCAAAGTATTGATCACGCAACTCTGGGTGCCTGTCGAGCTTTAGCCCTTTAATCATAATGCGGTCAAAATGCTCAACCAAAAAGTCCGTCAGATAAAAGGTTCCCAATTCCTGTTCGGCCAATTCAGAAAATCGCTCTTCAGTGGCATAAAACGAATAACAGTGCGCACCTGGCAGGCGCTCTATATTCTCTTCCTCTAAAACTCGATCAATCTCACCGCCGGTGCCGCAGTCAGCGTAGGCAACAAAAATGCTTTGGTACTGACCGAGGTTCTCTTGAATCTTGTCGCGTAGCTTCTGAGGGATCAATTTTGGTCGATTGTGTAACTCTGCGTCCAAACATTGCAACTCAATTTGATTCCAATTGTTCAGTCTCTGTAGCCACACTATTTCATGAGCCAGTGCGCCGCAGGCAATCACTAGAAGCTTTGCCTTTGACTGCTCACTGACCCTTTTCATTAAGCCGTCTCTAATGCTCGACGCTCAGACACCAACCGAATTGCTGTGGTCGACGCATCCGCCGCATCGCGACAGTAAGCATCGGCGCCCACCGCGAGACCAAACTCTTCATTAAGTGGCGCACCGCCGACCATAACGATGTACTTGTCACGCATATTCTGGTCTTTCAGCGCATCGACAACCACTTTCATGTAAGGCATGGTCGTGGTTAAAAGTGCCGACATCCCCAGAATATCCGGTTTGTGCCGTTCCAGCGCCGCAAGATAATCTTCGACAGAGTTGTTGATGCCTATATCGTAAACATCAAAACCAGCCCCCTCCATCATCATCGCTACTAAGTTCTTACCGATATCATGAATATCACCCTTAACCGTACCGATAACCATGGTGCCCACGGGCTTGGCGCCTGTCTCAGCCAACAATGGCTTTAAAATCGACATCCCGCCTTTCATCGCGTTGGCAGACAGCAAAACTTCCGGGACGAACAAAATACCATCACGGAAATCAATACCAACAATAGTCATGCCATCAACCAAGGCCTCTCCCAAGACCTTTTCAGCAGACCAGCCCCGAGCCAGAAGGATGTCAGTTCCCTCTATAATTTCTTCTTTTAGTCCGTCATACAGATCATCATGCATCTGTAAAACCAAATCTTTGTCGGATAGTTCTGCTAATACGATATCGTCTTCATCAGACATGTGTTGTAACCCTCAAATAGGTTTTTTTAATAATCACGATCGGCAAACGAGCCTTTGCGCCGCGCCATAAAGTCCAACAGTGCTTCATCAATCGCTGGATCTATCGCCGGCGCCTGATATTCATTAAGCATTTTCTTCCATAGGATATTGGCGCGTTGAGCCGTATCCAAAGCGCCATCTAAGGTCCATTGCTCATAGCTGTTATTATCAGCCACCGTTGAGCGATAGAAGGCAGTTTCGAAGTTTTTCAGGGTATGAGCAGAGCCTAGGTAATGCTTGCCCGGACCCACTTCTCTCACCGCGTCAAGGGCCTGACCATTTTCAGACATATCCATACCTCCAAGGAGGACAGATATCATGCTGGCCTGATCACAATCCATAACGAATTTCTCATAACCCATCGCCAAGCCGCCTTCTAACCAACCCGCGGTATGTAACATAAAGTTAACTCCGGCTAGAGCAGACGTTTGCAGAGTATTAGCCGCCTCATAAGCCGCCTGAGCATCAGGTAATTTAGAGCCACAAAGGCCCCCACCACTACGGAATGGAACCCCAAGACGCCGAGCTAATGATGCCGCAGCATAAATAACTTGGCTGGGCTCTGGTGTACCAAAGGTAGGTGCACCTGTCGCCATGGATACCGCGGCAGCAAATGTCCCAAAAACAACGGGTGCCCCAGGCCGACAAAGCTGGGTAAAAGCAATACCCGCTAATGCTTCGGCTAAAATCTGGGTAACTGTACCTGCCGTAGTCACTGGTGACATGGCTCCCGCAAGAATAAAGGGTGATACCACTGTCGCCTGATTATTACGCGCATAAACCTTTAATGAACCAAGCATGGTAGCGTCATAGGTCATTGGCGAATTGACGTTAATAAGACTGGTCAATACACAATTTTGATCAACAAACTCTTCACCAAATACTAACTTAGCCATGTCCACCGTATCTTGGGCACGCTCATGATGGGTTACTGAACCCATTAATGGTTTATCGCTGAGCTTAAAATGGGTGTATACCATGTCAAAATGACGTTTATTCACCGGCAAATCCACAGGTTCACAGATAGTGCCACCTGAGTGGTGTATATCTGGTGCCATGTAGGCCAGTTTGACAAAGTTTTCAAAGTCATTAATGGTCGCGTAGCGCCGGCCTTTGTCAATATCATGAACAAAAGGTGAGCCATACGCGGGCACTAGCACTGTGCGCTTACCACCGATAATAACGTTGCGCTCGGGGTTTCTAGCGTGTTGTACATATTCTCGTGGGGCCGTCGCTTGAATCAGAGAACGACAAAGGCCTTTGGGGAAATGCACCCGATTCCCCCGAACATCGGCTCCGGCTTCTTTCCACATTTCCAGAGCTTCTGGGTCATCCAAAAAATCAATACCGATCTCTTCCAAAAGGATATCAGCGTTATCTTCTATCAGCTGTAAATTCTCTTCAGTCAGATATTCAAAATACGGGATTTTGCGCTCAATAAACGGAGTGGTTGCAACCACTGCATTGGCACGGGCTTCGCGGCGCCCTTCACGGCCACCACCCTCTCTACCTGCTCTTCTACGCCCTGTTGGTTCAGTCATAATAATGCTTCCGTTGGAGAGTATATTGCTCTCATATAATGGATCTATTATCGCCAGCAGTCTGTTCCTGTTTAGGTCAGACCGCATATGGCGATACGACACGGGAGTACCCGTCTGCGACGCTATTAAATGGCGTCTTTTAAAGCCTTTTTACCTAACCCCTAAGCACAGCGTTGTCGCCATCAAACGGCGATTCTTCAATTACCGTGGCGCGATAACGTTCACCTAAAATTTCAATCTCTAACTCGGTGCCAATGGCTCCGTACGCTGTCTTAACTAAGCCCAGAGCTAAAGACTTGTTGACCCGAAATCCAAAACCACCCGATGTCGCTCGACCCACTAATTGCCCATCTTTATAAAGCCCCTCAGAGCCTCGGGCGTCGGCATCCACAACATCGTGAATTTCAAGCGTTGCAAAACAGTTTTCAAATCCACGGCGTTGCCAATCCAGCAGGCCTTGCTTGCCAACAAAGTCGCCGTCTTTGTCTAATTTAACAAACCGATCTAGCCCTGATTCAAGCGCTGAATATTCAATCGACATTTCGCGGGGAATCAGCCGGTATGATTTTTCCAGACGCATAGAGTCCATGGCTCGAATACCAAAAGGTTTTATCTCAAACTCAGCACCGGCTATCATTAACTGATCAAAGATATAGTTTTGCATCTCAATGGGATGGTGTAATTCCCAACCCAACTCACCAACAAAGTTAACCCGCAACGCCTCAGCTTGGGCATAACCCACGTTAATAGATTTTCCAGTCAGCCACTTAAAGTTGTCATTGGACAGATTAGTGTCGGTAAGTTTTTGCAGCACTTCACGAGACTTTGGCCCAGCAACCACCAATACACCCATTTGAGTGGTGATTTTTTGTAATTTGACAGAGCCGTCATTAGGCGCAAGCTTAGTTAAATAATCCCAATCGTGACGCTCGTTAGAGCCTGCAAAAACGAGATAATAGCTACTTTTTGCGCGCTTATAGATAGTAAATTCTGCGCGCACACCACCATTTAAAGACAGCATATGGCAGAGTCCAATACGGCCAATTCCTTTGGGAACATTGTTGGCGACAATGCTATTCAACCACGCTTCAGAGCCATGCCCAGATACCGTTGCTTTAGAGAATGCAGACATATCCAGCACGCCGACTTTCTCCCTGACATGGCGACACTCGTTACCTACAAAATCAAAGTAATTAGAGCGACGGAACGAATTCTTCTCCACAATCCGGCCATCATCCAAAGCTTTGGAATGGTTTTTATTCCACAGGGTATCGCCTTTATTCAAATCTTGGTCGGACAGCGAGTAATCTAGAGGTGCAAACCAATTAGGTCGCTCCCACCCATACACTGAGCCGAACACTGCGCCCAAGTTTTTCATCCGATCGTAACAGGGAGATGTCTTCAATGGCCGTGCTGCACCCCGCTCTTCGTCGGGATAATGGGTCTTAAACACGTGATCATAGGCTTCCTCGTTTTTAGAGCGCAGATAGCCACGAGTGGCATAAGGTCCAAAACGCCTAGGATCAACACCCATCATGTCGACTGTAGGTTCGCCGTCCACAATCCATTCAGCTAATTGCCAGCCCGCGCCACCAGCAGCGGTGATACCGAAACTATGCCCCTCATTAAGCCAGAAGTTCTTTAATCCCCACGCCGGACCAACGATAGGATTGCCATCTGGCGTGTAGGCAATAGCGCCGTTGTAAACGGTTTTGACGCCGACTTCAGCAAAAGCCGGAACTCGACTCATGCACGCTTCAATATGAGGCATTAGCCGATCAAGGTCGCCGTTAAATAACTCATACTCAGACTGATCACTCGGACCATCGACATAACAGCAGGGCGCTCCCTCTTCGTAAGGCCCTAAGATAAAGCCACCAGCCTCTTCTCTAAGATAATAACCAGCATCAGATTCACGCAACACTGGCTGCTCTGGTAAACCTGCAGCTTTTCGGGCAAGAATATCGGGGTGAGGGTCAGTAACAATGTATTGATGCTCTACTGGAATGACTGGAATATCAAGGCCCACCATCTCGCCAGTCTTACGAGCAAAATTACCAGTGCAGGAAACAACATGCTGACAGTGGATGTCGCCCTTATCAGTCTTTACTATCCAGCTATCATCTGATTGCTGCTCAAGATCTAAAACAGTTGTATTGCGATAGATCTCTGCACCACGAGCGCGGGCGCCCTTAGCTAAGGCCTGAGTAAGATCCGCCGGCTGAATATAGCCATCATCGGGGTGCTGAATGGCGCCTATAACACCCTCTGTATTACACAGCGGCCAAACTTCTTTGACTTCTTCTGGCGTTAAGAAATTGACCTCGACACCCACTGTTTGGGCCACACCAGAGTAATACTTGTACTCATCCATACGATCTTCAGTGGAGGCTAAACGTATATTGGATACCACACTAAACCCGACATTTTGGCCAGTTTCTTCTTGTAATTCGTGATAGAACTTCACCGAATATTGATGCAACTTACCCACTGAGTAACTCATATTAAACAACGGCAGTAGACCTGCAGCATGCCAGGTCGAACCCGAGGTCAACTCTTTGCGTTCCACCAGTACTACATCGGTCCAACCTTTTTTGGCCAAATGGTAGAGCGTGCTAACGCCCACAACACCCCCACCAACAACTACCACCTGTGCACTTTTCTTCATAGAAACTTCTCAATTTAGACTGTTATTTAAGGCTATAATTATTGCGAAGTGTAACTGGCAAGCCAGCATAGACAGCGTACAGTTACGACTGCTTCATACCTGAAAACGTCAACCATTTCGGGTCGCTTTTGAGACAGCCATTGACGGTCTTAGGAATCCCCCTAACATGGGGTTTACGGAAGATGAAGCACCTAGAAATTAGAGCCTATTAAAAGAGAGAGCTGCAATAATGAGTGATATTGAGATTGCCCGTAAAGCGACAATGAAACCCATCAGTGAAGTAGCTGAAAAACTGCTCATTCCGGAGTCAGCAATTATTGCCTATGGCAAGACCAAAGCCAAAATCTACCCCGAGTATCTTTCCACTCTCAGTGATCGGCCCGATGGGAAATTGATTCTGGTCACGGCGATTACGCCGACCCCAGCGGGTGAAGGCAAAACAACTACGTCTGTAGGCTTAACCGACGGGCTAAGCAGAATAGGCAAGAAGTCAATTGTTTGCCTGCGCGAACCAAGCCTTGGGCCCTGTTTCGGCATGAAAGGCGGCGCTGCCGGCGGTGGTTACGCCCAAGTAGTACCAATGGAAGATATTAATCTGCATTTCACAGGTGATTTCCATGCAATTGGCGCCGCGCACAATTTATTATCAGCGCTGTTGGACAACCACATTCACTGGGGCAATAGCTTAGAAATTGACGCCCGCCGCGTTCAATGGAAGCGTGTCATCGATATGAATGATCGCGCTCTGCGTAATATTAGCTGTGGCCTTGGGGGCCCCGGTAATGGGTTCCCGCGTCAAGATGGCTACGATATCACTGTGGCATCAGAAATTATGGCGATTTTCTGTCTGTCTAATGACCTAGAAGACTTAAAAGCCCGCTTGAATAAAATTGTAGTCGCGTACACTCGGGATCATCAGCCCATTTTAGCCAGTGAAATTAAAGGCATTGGCGCCATGGCAGTACTGTTAAAAGATGCACTAGCTCCAAACTTGGTACAGACTTTGGAAAACAACCCGGCAATTATTCACGGTGGCCCTTTCGCCAATATTGCTCACGGCTGCAACTCAGTTATAGCGACCAAAGCAGGCCTGAAGATGGCCGACTATGTAGTCACCGAAGCCGGTTTTGGCGCTGACTTAGGTGCTGAAAAATTCTTTAACATTAAATGTCGTAGCGCTGGTTTGCATCCAGATGCCGCCGTTATCGTAGCCACTGTGCGAGCCCTTAAAATGCATGGTCATGTTGGTAAAGATGCTCTTGGTGACGAAAATGTTGAGGCTGTGCATGAAGGCTGTAGCAATCTAGTGCGGCACATTGAAAACGTCAAATCTTTTGGTGTCCCCGTAGTGGTAGCGATCAACCGCTTTGTTACTGACACTGATGCTGAAATTGCTATGATCAAAAAAGTGGCGGAAGCCAACGGCGTCAAAGCCGTTGAATGCACCCATTGGTCAGATGGTGGTGCCGGCACTGAGGAACTTGCCCATGAAGTAGTGGCGCTAGTCGATGGCGGTCACGCTAACTTTGCGCCTCTTTATGCGGATGAAATGCCGATTTGGGACAAGGTTAAAACCATTGCCGCACGCCTCTATCGTGCGGATGATGTTATTGCCGACCAAAAGATTCGTGACCAAATCCAAAGCCTACAGGATTCTGGCTATGGCCACTTCCCTGTATGCATTGCTAAGACTCAGTACAGTTTCTCCACCGACCCCAACCTCAAAGGTGCGCCAAATAATCATGTAATGGCGATCCGTGAAGTACGCCTGTCAGCCGGTGCCGGCTTTATTGTGGTGGTCTGTGGTGATATTATGACCATGCCTGGTTTGCCAAGAGTGCCAGCAGCAAACAATATTGATATTGACGGAAATGGTGAGGTAGTCGGATTATTCTAGATACCGTTCGGGGCACAGTCTCCGTACTTAAATGTCCGAGCTGCGACGGTGAACTAATGGCCGTCGCTGATAGCGAGACCAAAATCTATCGCTGCATCAACAATCATAGTTTTGATGTTGCCCGCGAGGGATACCTCAACCTGCACCTAGCTCAGCACAAACGCAGTAAAAGCCCCGGTGACAGCGAGCCCATGATCAAAAGTCGCCAAAGATTTTTAAATGGCGGCTATTACCAACCCCTAGCGGATGCCATCTCAAACACTATCAATAACTGTCCGCTTAGTTTTGAACAAAAATTGCTAGATATTGGTTGTGGCGAGGGATACTACCTACAACAGTTGCGAAATATTGCTGAACGCTCCAATGCAAATTTAGAGCTACTCGGTTTGGATGTTTCCAAGGCCGGGGTGCGACTGGCAGCCAAACGGAAGTTGAATGCTCTATTGGTCGTAGACAGCGCCTATAAGATACCGCTGTTTGATCATAGTGTCGACACAGTCTTATCGGTATTCTCACCAATATCCCCTGACGAGACCGCGCGAGTTTTAAAAACAGATGGCTACCTGATTATGGTGGGGCCCGGAGAGGAGCACCTCACCGGTCTTACCGCACACATTTATGACCAACATCAGCCCCATGCGGGCAATTTTAAGGCGCTGGATGACCACCCTGCCTTTGCGCTCCAAGAGCAAATCGAAATAAAGGCAACTATCACCGTCAACGGCGCCGATATTTTTGATTTGCTCACTATGACCCCCTATTACTGGCACGCCAGTGCTGAGGCACAAAGCAAGCTCTCTGCATTGGATCAACTGACTACTCCAATACATTTTTACCTGCGCATTTATCAGAAAAAAACACACTAAACGATCGATCACATGCTCCGATTAAAGCATGTGAAATTACCTCACAAACTAGACGCTATAGGTCAAGGTAGGTATTGATATCAGCCGCCGTACGAAAACCAATGTGTGATGAAGCTAGGGTCGTGTCTTGAGCTTGTCGTGCCGCTGGCCGAAAGCGCTGACAATAGTTGTCCGAGCACAAAAATGAGCCGCCCTTTAGCGTTTTAACTGTCACGCCAGGTTGCTGAGGATCATAACCCTCTGCACCATAATCACGCTTGCGGTCAGGTCCGTAAGCCGTATCAGTCCACTCCCAGACGTTGCCTGTAGTGTCGTACAACCCTAGTCCGTTAGCCGCAAAACAGCCTACAGGGGAACTACCAACAAAGCCGTCTTCGTTCATGTTGTTATACGGAAAGCGTCCTTGCCAAGTATTGGCTTTTGATGCACCGACATTGGGACTCTCTTCTCCCCAGGAAAAAGAAGCACCCTCTAGCCCACCGCGAGAGGCATATTCCCACTCCGCCTCAGTGGGTAGTCTTCGACCCAGCCACTGGGCGTAGGCTATAGCATCAGCATGGGTAATCTGGACCACTGGATGGACTTCTTTGCCCACAATTGAGCTGTCAGGGCCCTCAGGATGTTGCCAATTTGCGCCAGACACAAACTGCCACCAGGTCGCCGGTGAACTTGGCTTGTCTAAATCAGGGGCCACAAACACCATAGAGCCTGGCACTCTAAACTCCGGTGGTATTTCCGGGAAATCAACGTCGGACAACCCTCGCTCGGCAGCGGTGACATAACCGGCAGCATCAATAAAGGCTTTGAATTGGCCGTTGGTTACTTCGGTTTTATCAATATTAAAGCCTGCTACCCTGGTGACCTTAACCGGTCCCTCATTCGGGTAATAACGATTATCGCCAAATTTAAAATCACCGCCACTAACATCAACCGTTTGATTGAGCTCACTCTCAGGCAGACACGCCAAGGGTAACTTGTCTTCACTGCAGGCTGTTAAAAGGGCTAGGCAAAAAACACCTAAGTAAATTCTAACCGATGGCTTGTGCATAGTGTCTCACTGTTACTTTGGTCCATAGGCATAAAAGTCAGTTTTAGCTATGCCGCGCTGATAGGCAGGTCGCTCATGACAACGGTCACGAAAAGCCATTAAATTAGGCAGTTTATCCACTGAATACATCATGGGGGCAATTTCAGCAATAAAAGACAATTGAATATCTGCACCGCTAAAGGCATTCCCGACAAACCAGTTAACGCCGTCTAATGCTTGCTCTATATAACCCAAGTGTCGTGTTAACTCGTCGCTAATACGCGGTTTCAAAGCCTCGCCCCCGTCAGGGAGCTTGGAGGTGTAGAGTTTGAGCATCAACGGTAATACCGCGCCACTCTCACCGTAATGCAACCACTGCAGATATTGCTCATGGTCATCACTTCCCGTCTCAGGTAATAACTGGCCGCCACCATGATGGCGCAACAGATAGTCGATAATAGCGCCCGATTCTATAACAGTAACCTCTCCATCGGTGAGCACTGGTGATTTACCTAAGGGATGCACAGCTTCAAGTTCTGATGGCGCCAAGGACGTGACAGGGTCGCGCTGATAGCTCTTGATTTGGTAATCCACCCCCAGCTCTTCAAGTAACCAAACAATACGTTGCGAGCGAGAATTGTTAAGATGATGTACTGTCAACATAAGCCTAGATCCTGTTTATTGGGTGTGATTGTTTTTATTTCAATAAATGGCTTTTAATAATATCAAAAATTTCAGGTTGAGTGACCATAGCCGGCACTAGCCCTTGACCCACTGCATTACTGAGCAAGGGTACGTTAACCCCGGTATGTTCTTCACTAAAAAAATCATTAGTGGCGTAGTTCACTCCCATAATCTCGCCTTCTACTGTATTGATACGGGCTAGGTATCCAGGACTATAGACAGGTACTGGAATGTCGATAAAAAGAGTTCGCTCAGATACCAGCTGCGCCGCTTGACCATGATCAGCGGTGACTAGAACAAGTGTGTCGGGGTGAAGTTTGGCAAATTCTAACGCCAAATCAAGTGTTTCATCAAGTTGTTGTAACTCTCCAATGCTGCCACAGGCCTTACGCAAGTGTGATTGCTTATCTATTGATGCCGATTCGATCATCAAGAAAAAGCTATCAGCGCCAGAGTCCCCTCCTGTCAATCGCGATAAGGCTGTCTCAGTCATCAATGCAAGACTTGGCATGCCGGCATACTCAGGATTATCTTCACAGTCCATGGGCTCAGGGTATGTAACTGAACCAAGCGTCCAGTGCAATCTATTCAACAGACTGGGTATGGGTTTTTCCGCCACTCGGTCATCTTCGCCACGCCACTTAACGGGCATAGTGCCGGGTGAAAACAGTCCGAGCAGTCTACCTGAGCCGTTGTTATTTAACTCTGTCGCTCGTGTCACCACCTGATAATCTGCATTTTTTGCCAGTTGCAGGACGGTTTGGTCTGAACCCTCTGCCACTTGAACAAAGTGCTGCATACCACCACCAAGGGCTACATGAATGCCAGAATCAACTAACTGCTCTGAAATAGAACCGAGGCCACCATTACTTTTAAGGTCTGGAGAGCAATCAGCAATAGTTTTATAGTAGGTTTCTGCTTGCACCATCATCTTAGGATTTTCACAGTCGCGTGTGTTGACATGCGCGTAAAAGGCGGACGGTGTAGCATCGGTAATACTGGCCGTACTAACTATCCCCGATTTGATTCCCTGCTGCTGGGCTAATTCGACAATATTGGCTAAGTCTTTATCATCACTGGCACTCGTGCCTACTCGCCCAATACTAGTGGCAACACCACTGGCTATAGAAGTGGCACTGTTTGCAGAATCAGCTACATAAATAGGTCTATCTGAACTTACATCATCGACCGTCAACACCTGAGCAGTACTTCTCAACGGCAGTTGATCAAGCGTAAGCTTGCCGCGACTACCCACAAGGTAGTTACGAGCTATCGTAATTTGATGATCATCCATGCCATCACCGATGATCAGGATCACATTACCTGCCAGACTCGGCACAGAAATCGAACATAGCGCAGTAAATAGAGCAGGCAAAAAGGTTAATTTAAAACGCTCGCCAGAAGGATACTTCATAAGATTTAGTCCAATTAAAAATGATATCTGAATGTAACTTTTACCCATTATGCTCGTAATTTTCAACGAACATTGCATTAAGTCAGGCATTTCAACCTATACTGTAATTATACTAGTATTTTAGCTTTTATCCTTTTCTTAAAGCCCTAATTTTATGATTACCCCAGCCTTACAAAGTTTTATTAGTCGTCATCGGTTGCCCGAATCGTATCTGTCAATGGCTGAAAAATGGTTTTCTCCGATTATATCTGAGTTTGGGGAGCATTATGGACGCGAGCAAAGCATTCAAATTATAGGGGTTAATGGCTGTCAGGGGTCAGGCAAGTCAACGCTAGCCGATTACCTTTGCACCCAAGTGAAACTACAATATGGGGCAGCCACAGTGTCATTGTCGTTAGATGATTTTTATCTAACCAAGGCCGAGCGAACTGCGCTTGCACATGACGTGCATCCGCTATTAGCCGTCCGCGGTGTGCCTGGCACTCATGATATTACGCTGGCCATCGACACGGTAAATAGCCTGAAAGCCGGTAAAAAAACCCTACTGCCTCGGTTTGATAAAAGCACTGACGATAGAACTAAAGTTGAAGACTCTGTAATCATGAATGGTCCCATTGGTCTTATAGTCCTTGAGGGCTGGTGCTTTGGTGCCACACCGGAGTCACAAGAAAAACTAGCGGCACCAGTTAACGAACTTGAAAAAAAGTCTGATGCCAACCGCGTATGGCGGCGCTACGTTAATGACGCGTTGGCAGGAGATTATCAATCTTTATTTAACATGGCCGATCGCCGCGTGATGCTTAGAGCGCCCTCCTTTGATAGCGTTTTTCAGTGGCGACTAGAGCAAGAACAAAAGCTAGCAGAGCGTTTAAGGCTCAACATTAAAGATCCGTTGCCTTTAGATATAATGGATGAGAATGATGTTCGACACTTTGTTAATTACTTTCAGCGTATCACTGAGCATTGTTTAACTAGCATGCCGGGGGGAATGGATCATTTATACCAATTGAATGAGAACCGAGCCATCACCCGCTACGATCAATTAAATTCAAACGATTAACCGATGACCTTAGACTACCACCGCATTTTGATTGAACTCACTGACCACTCGCAGTAGCTGTCGGCACGTCACCTGACCAACCAGCTTGCCATGATCCAGTACCGGACGACGACGATGGCCTTTTTTCACCATATCATCAGCAATGTCGACTAAGTCAGCGTGTAAATCGCAGTAATCAACCTCTTTAGTCATATAATCACCGACCTTTCCAACATCACCGTGCTCATTGTATGTGACCGCCAAAATAGCACGCAGACAGTCTATTTCTGATAACAAGCCCACGAGGTCATCATGCTCATCGACCACGCATATCCCAGATATCCTATTGTCGATGATCATATGAATCGCGTCAAAAAGATCAGCCTCTGCTAGGATCGTTATAGGTCCCTGAACCATGTAGTCGCTAAGGTCAACCGAATGTAACATAAACACCTCCGCACTTTGATTAACGGTTTTTAAAAGCAGGTTTTATAGGCCCCCTGCATAGGCAATAAAAGGTTGTGGCCAAGAGCCAAGCACTAAGATAGAAGCCAGTAAGACTAGCGCAAGCAGCTTTTCTAGACGATTTGCGCTTTCGCCGGTGCTTTCGGTAGACTTACTCATGGCGAAAATAACTCTCAAATAGTAATAGATAGCAACGGCACTACCCACCACTAAGGCTGCCAGTAATCCCCAAAGGCCAGATTGAATACCAAGGGTAATTACAAAGAACTTGGCCATAAATCCAGCGGTTAAGGGTATACCTGCCAGTGACAACATAGCCACAGTTAGGGCAGATGCCTCTAGTGGGCGATGCCAGAACAGGCCCTCAAAGGCACTAACATCTTGCTTGGCAGTGTCTTCTCCAGCTACCGTAGAGACTACCGTAAAAGCCGCTAAGGTAGTGACCATATAGGCTGTCAGGTAAAAGGTAATGCTTTGACTGACTAGCCCTGCATCCACGTAAGTCAGGGCTATTAACACCACCAACAGATAACCAAAATGGGCGATCGAAGAATAAGCTAGCAAGCGTTTGATATTTTCTTGCCGCAAGGCCAGCAAATTACCAACCAGCATAGACGCAATAGCCAAAACCACTAATGCTGTGTTTAAACCGCTGTATTGATCTAGGCCCCCATCTATATAAAACCGACTCAATGCTACAAATACCGCGCCCTTAGAAACTGTGGCAAGAAATCCAGTCACCGGGGTAGGTGCGCCTTGATAAACGTCCGGCGTCCACATATGGAAAGGTGCGACAGATAGCTTAAAGCCAATGCCCGCTAGCACCATGGCACTGCCCGCCATAATCAGCATGGGATTTTCAATGTAAGCTAAAGCACCTTTAGCACCAATACCTGCATAACTTAATTCGCCGGTGGCTGCATAAATCAGCGCAAAACCATACAGTAACATTGCTGACGCACAGGCTGACAAAACCAAATATTTAATAGCGCCTTCAAGGGGCAACTGCCCACGCTCCGGAAACGCAATCATGGCGTAAAGAGCGACGCCCATCAGCTCCATACCCAGCAATAACGAAACCATGTGACTGGACTGAATGAGCACCACCGCACCTAATACCGATAACACTAAGAGTAAGTAATACTCTTCTTTTCGCTCCCCCTCAGGAGAAAATGTGTCTCTCGAGAGCACTAGAGTCACTAATGACGCAATGATAATAAGGCTCGTGAAAAACAAACTCCAATGATCCACTTGCAACAAAATCGTGACCGACTGAGTAAAGTCTCTCGCGTAATAAGCACCGCATAGCGTGAGCACAAAGCCAACGGCAGTAATTACCCAAGCCAGCGACTGATCCCTTTTAATTGACGCTTGAATCATCAATACAATAGCGGTCAGAGAGAGTATTAAAATAGGCGCCAAGGCGGAGAACATAGTCGCGTTCATTGCATTGCCTCCGCGCTGGCAAGCGCCGGGGTAGCTGTGAGCTCAAGCAAACTTTGCAATACCGGTTGTGCTGCATCTAATACTGGCTGTGGATAAATACCCAATAGGATTAGTGCGATCATCATTACTCCCATGGTCAGCATCTCGCGAGGCCCGAAATCAGCCAGACCATAGTCAGCCCACTTTTTATTAACTTCGCCTTGAAATGAACGCTGCATAAGAAGCAGCGAATAGGCCGCGCCAGTAATTAAGCCGGTAGCAGCAATCACTGTAATCCAAACATTGACTTGGAAAAGCCCCAGCAACACCAGGAATTCAGCAACAAAATTACCTAAACCTGGCAGGCCTAGCGATGCAACGACAAAAAACATTGCCACTGCGCCCATACGCGGCATCTGTTGCCACAGGCCACTCATCTCTCGCATGTCTCTTGTGTGCAATCGCTCTTGTAGCGATCCTGCGATCATAAACAGAGCTGCGGTGCTAAACCCATGCGCTACCATTTGCATCACTGCACCTTGCAGTGCTAGTTCATTCCATGCATAGATACCCAGGAGTACAAAGCCCATATGGCTGACGCTGCTATAGGCTATTAGGCGTTTAAAATCGGTTTGGCCGAAGGCCAGCACCGCACCATAGACCACCCCAGCCGCTCCTAACCACATAGCAGAGTATGAAAAATTTAACGCCGCTTCAGGGAAGAGAGGCACTGCAAAACGAATGAGTCCGTAGGCACCTGTCTTAAGAAGAATACCGGCCAGAATTACACTACCCGCAGTCGGTGCTTGAGTGTGCGCGTCGGGTAACCAAGTATGGAAAGGAAATCCCGGTAATTTGACCACAAAAGCAATGAAGAAACCTAGCATAATCCAGTGCGCTGTTTGCTCGGCCATTTCTGTGTTCAGTAAATCAAAGTAACTAAAGGTCCAGGTCCCTGTGGCGCCATGATTAACCGCTACTAGCGCCAATATCGACACTAGCATCAACAAGCCACTGGCTTGGGTAAAGATAAAGAATTTCATGGCCGCATAGCCACGATTCTCATGACCCCAGATTGCAATCATGAAGTACATGGGGATTAGCATTACCTCCCAAAACAGGAAGAACAGCATTAGATCTAGAGACATGAATACCCCTAGCACGCCTGCCAGTGACCACAATAAGTTAGCCTCAAAGAAGCCTTTGCGCACCACAATGTCCGTCCATGACGCGCTTATTGCAATGGCACCAAGAACCAGTGTTAGCAATACCATTAATAAACTAATACCGTCTAATGCCAATTCAATACTAATACCGAAAGCTGGAATCCAGTCAGCCTTAAAGTGCATTAACCACGACAAAGGATCGTTGGCCACAGGCGCCTGCAATTGGGTAATGTCAGGCATGCCAGACAGACAAAAAAGTAGGTACAACAAGTCAACTAGGACCACACCCATGGCCACTTTACGAGGCATAGTGTCACTAATGCGCTCAGACAATATAGCCAATAAGCCGCCAACTAGGAGTATGACTATCAGGTTAATCATCACCATTAGAGCGCGCCCTCTGAAAGATTAGCGGCAAGAGTAATCACCAGGATCAGCCCTGCTACCATGCTGGCTAAATACCAGCGCATGCGCCCCGATTGAGCGACACTCAGCCAGTGGTTAAATGTTTGATTTAGGGCAACGATTAAGCCGTATATCGCATCCACAGGTTCTCCTTTAAGCATATTAGCCAATCCATAATAAGGCTTTACAAAAAGGTGGTCATAGAGCCAGTCGATACCCCAACCGCTGAGCCAAAACTGCCCGAGGCTCTTACCTAAGGTTGAGTTGGCAAGTCCATCAATTTTCAACCGACCGCTGTAGAATATGAAATATGCTAATAGCACGCCAACAATAGGCACAGATATGGAAACATATTCAACCCAATGGGCCGGATGACTGCCATCGCTAGCAGGGAAAACCTCACTCACCGGGATCATGAACCAACCGCCAACCATGGCTAAGAAACACAACACCGAAAGCGGAACTGCCATGCGCCATCCAGTGTCTTTATCCGGTTCGGTGTTGGCCTTACCAAAAAACACCACAAAGACTAATCTAAAGCTGTAAATTGCGGTCAGCAAGGCCCCTAGGAGCCCGGCCATCCATAATGCTGGCCCTATATCGGGAAGTTGGTAAGCCTGCAGTAAAATCTGATCTTTACTGAAGAATCCCGAGGTCATCGGTAGCGCCGCTAATGCCGCTGAGCCGATCATAAAACTCCAAAAGGTGACAGGCATTCGAGTCCTCAGGCCGCCCATTTTGAAAATATTATGTTCGTGATGCAGGCGGTGAATAATGGCACCTGACCCCAAGAATAATAGCGCTTTAAAAAACGCATGGGTCATTAGGTGGAAAATACCTGCACTCCATGCGCCCACACCCAACGCAAGAAACATATAGCCGATCTGACTAATGGTCGAGTAGGCCAAGATACGTTTAATGTCGGTTTGCATTAGCGCTGTAAAAGCCGCCATCAGCGAGGTGGTTATGCCAATAGCAGCAACAACGGTCATGGCCGTGGGTGCTAATAAGAACAACCCATGAGTACGCGCTATTAGGTAAACCCCAGCGGTAACCATCGTCGCCGCATGAATTAAAGCGCTAACGGGCGTTGGACCCGCCATCGCATCTGGCAACCAAGTATGTAACGGCAGTTGAGCTGACTTGCCGACAGCCCCACAGACTAATAGCAGGCAAGCTATTAGGGGGATAGTATCGCCCACCTGCCAAGTTTGATTAGCCTCACCCACCATGGTCTGAATATCTAAGGTTCCCAACTCGGTGAACAACAGCAGCAAACCCAATGCCATAGCAGTATCACCGATACGGGTAACAATAAAGGCTTTACGTGCGGCATGGCCGTTAGCGTTGTGCTGATACCAGAAACCCACTAACAGGTAACTACAGACCCCTACACCTTCCCAGCCCAGATAAAGTAATAAAAGGTTGTCGGCCATCACTAGTATCAACATGGCGGCAACAAACATATTCAAGTAGGCGAAGTATCGGGCATAACTTGGATCTTTCTCCATAAATTCGGTAGAGAAAAGATGAATCAAAAAGCCAACGCCAGTGATCACCGACATCATCACTAGAGTCAGTCCATCAAAATAGAACGAAATGCCGGGAGCAAAGCCTGCTACTTCCATCCAGGTCCACAGTGATAGCTGTATAACCTGTTGATTTTGCATAAATTCAACGGCCAGCAGCAACGTCAGCAAAGCGGCTATACCCACCGATGCGACCCCTAGTATCCCAATTTGAGACGCTTTAAGACGACTGCCAAACAGCATTAATGTCACTGAACTAAGCAAGGGTATCAGTGGTATTAACCAAATAGTCTCACTCATATTTAACCCTGCATCCGGTTGGCATGATCCATATCCAATGTTTTAAAGCGCTTCTGAACTTGAAGCACCAAGCCCAAGCCCACTGCTACCTCAGCTGCTGCCACAGTGAGGATAAGCATAAATACTACCTGTCCGTCAGGCTGCCCCCAATGAGCCCCGGCGGCGACAAACGCCAAGGCCGCGGCATTAAGCATGACCTCCAGTGACATCAATATGAAAATAATATTACGTCTGATCATTAGGCCGAGCATGCCAATGACAAACAGGAGAGATGAGACCAGAAGAATATGGTTAAGAGGTATATTCAGGCCATCCATTATTGACCACCCTGTTTTTCTAAGTTGTCTCTCTCAAGATAACGTCGACCAAGATGGAAAGACCCTACGAGTCCTGCCAGCAATAACATTGAGGCAATCTCTACCGCCAACACATAGGGGCCAAATAAAGCCAAACCCACTTCTTTTGCCGAGACCGCAGTGACAGACACTGGACCATTGGTTTGACTAATGAGCATCACCAACTCAATGAGTAAAACTACGGATAAAACCGCCGGCCCTGCCCATATTGAAGGCTGCAACCATTGTCGTTCCTGCTTATCACCCTTTTCACCTAAATTGAGCATCATGATCACAAAAACAAATAGCACCATGATTGCTCCAGCATAAATAACGATCTCTAGGGCGGCGGCAAATGGCGCGCCAATCAAGAAAAAGATAACGGCAACAGCCAGCAGCGAAACAATCAGATAAATTAGGGCGTGAATAGCATTAGCTCTGGTCATCGCCATCACTGTCGCCACCAATGCAACCGTTGCCGCTATGTAAAAAAATACAATTTCAAGCATGGACGGCCCTCTGGTCTGTTGTTATATAAAGTAGACTCATGGCAATAAACTCTTAGTGTCAATTGGCCTAGCTTCGTTGAGAGCCTCGCCTTTGTCTTTAGACGCTGTCTTCATGCCCGACACCCGATAAAAATTGTAGTCTGGGTATTTACCCACGCCATCAATCAGTAAATGTTCTTTTTCATAGACCATGTTTTGCCGATCGTATTCACACATTTCAAAGTCAGGCGTCAATTGGATAGCATAGGTCGGGCAGGCCTCTTCACACATACCGCACATAATGCATCGTGAAAAGTTAATGCGAAAAAACTCTGGGTACCAGGTGCCATCTTCGCGGGTATCTTTCTGTAGTGCTATACAGTCAACAGGGCAAACAGCAGCGCATAGATTACAAGCCACGCAACGCTCTTCGCCATCAGGGTCGCGAGTCAACACAATGCGTCCTCGATAACGTGGCGCCAGATAGGGCATTTCTTCGGGATACTGAACAGTTTCAGCTTTGGTAAAGGTGTGCTTGAGCACTTCCCACATGGTTCGCAGTTCACTTAACATCAGGCGACTCCCTCCATCCATAACAGCACGGCACCCGTGACCAGAATATTAACCAGAGTGATGGGTAACATTACTTTCCAGCCAAGTGACATTAATTGGTCGTAACGCGGACGAGGTATCGCTGCGCGCAATAAGACAAAGAAACAAATAACCACAAATACTTTGGAACTAAACCAGAAGAATGGCGGCAACCAATCGCCGATCAACATAGGGCCATGCCAGCCGCCAAAGAATAACGTCACAATCATGCAAGAAATGAGCATTAGCCCGAGATATTCCCCGAGCATAAACATCGCAAACTTCATGCCGCCGTATTCAGTGTGGAAGCCTGCTGTGAGTTCGTGCTCTGCTTCGGGTAGATCAAAAGGTAAACGATGGCTCTCGGCAATACCGGCAATAATAAACACGATTAAACCGAGTATCTGAGAAAAACAGAACCAAACATCGGTCTGGGCTTCAACGATGTCCACCAAACTAAAACTGCCAGACATCATGACCACGCCAATTAATGAAAGGCCCATAAAGACTTCGTAACTAACCATTTGCGCCGCCGACCGCAAGCCACCCAAAAGTGCATATTTATTGTTAGAGGCCAGACCTCCTAGCAGCACGCTGTAAACCGCTAGAGACGTCATGCCGAGAAAGAATAATAAACCAATATTGACGTCGATAATCATCATGCCGGGAGCAAAGGGCACCACGGCAAAACCCATCATCATAGCGACGACAATAGCGGTGGGAGCAAAGATAAACACTAATCGATCAGCAAAGGGGGGAACCCAGTCATCTTTAAACAACAGTTTAATCATGTCAGCGGCCACCTGGCCAATACCGAACGGTCCAAGTCGATTAGGCCCGTAGCGATCTTGCCAAACACCCAGCAAGCGCCTCTCGAACCACGTCAAGATAGCCGCACCTGCAACGCCGCCTATTAAGATAGTGAGGGCGAGAATTACCGGCATCAACTCAGACATTACTCGCACCTCCATCACTAATAACCTGTTCAAAAGCTGCCTTGTCTGAGGCAATCATCTCAGGTCCAGAGCGCTGCCAAGATTTGTCCGCCTCCAAGGTAACCAAACTGCCTGCCGTTAGCCCTTGCGTTTCTAGGTAGCCTACACTGTAGCCGATACAGTTTTTCGCCACTCTAGACAAAATCCTGACCTCGAGGGAACATTCAATCTCTCCCTGTTTAACCAACAAACCATCGCCCTCGGTGACGGCCAGTTTTTCAGCCACCTTTTGACCAATGGCGATAAATCCTCGACCGGCCAGTTCAGCAATTTCATCTGTATGAGCAGACAATTCATCACTTCCGTGAATCTGTTGCATGGGGACTAGATGCCACTGATGAGCCTTCAAGGTCACTTTGTCGATCTGCCGGGAAATATCAGCTCCCTGTAAAGACGAACTAATCAGGCGCACTCCTGAAGGGCCGCCTTTAAGAGGGCCATCCACCTCAGACTGAAACTTTTGCAGAGACTGGTTAGAATTCCACCCTGGCGACCAAACAAAGGGCATTAATGATGAGGGTTGATCTCGATTCAAACCTTCCATGCTATAGGACAATGGGCTTTCGTGATCTTTGGGCTGCTGAGGTTCATGTACTGAAACACCCGAATTCATCGCTGTACGACCGCTGTATCGATGCGTTTGACGCGGTATCTTCGAACCACGATCTCTGAAACTGTTGAGTGGCGCAACATCCACCAGTCCAGCAAACAGCGGATTGCTCTCGGCACAGGCAGCAACTATCTGGTCAAAATTCTGTAATTTAGATAACTTTTTGTGCCCAGTAACGCTGGCCAAACGCAACAACCACTGCCAGCTAGGTAATCTCTCAGCAGCTGGCGCATGTACAGGGTAGAACCGCTGAGCTCGTCCCTCACTGCTAACCAAGGTGCCTTGAGACTCGGCATAGGATGCCGCAGCCATGACCAAGTCAGATTGATCAAGCGTAATATTCTCAACCATATCCAAGGTAATCACTTTGGTGCCGCTGGCCAATAACTGATCGATTTGCGACTTATCGCCACGGCGATACACATCATTTTCTAATATAATTAATGCATCTAGCTTGGATGCTCTCTTAGCTAAGCCGCTCAAACTACTGCCAGAACCATCGGCCACCATCAGCGCCAGCCCTAGGCTGTTGCACTCAGGTACGCAAAAACTCAACATGCTTGTCGCCTTATCCAGAGCGTCGGCCACTGCAACAGCACTGTTAATCACTCCCTGATGAGCCATGCTCGAACCACTGACAATTAACGGGTTTTTCGCCGCCTTTAACATCTGCGCTGTGGCATCTGCTTGGGCGTTATCTGTCGATTCACCTGCCAGAGCTGCCGCGACAGCATAACCAAAGGCGGCTATATCATCCGGGGCCAAAGAAACGCAGGTGCTGGCAACATCATCAAGACGAGTATCGATGGCTGACACGATGGTCATTGGCGAACGTTGGTCTTGCGCAAGATTGCGAACCGCGGCATCTTGCCACGATGGAAGTCCCATCTGCTCTGCTAATTCAAAGGCCTTGTTACGCACCGACTGACGCAACGCAAGCGCAACGCGCGGAGCAGTATTAGTGACATCTTCGCCAAGAATGAGCACCGCGTCGGCAGACTCGATCTGTTTAATCGATGGGTTAATTGCCTTGGTAGCCTGCAAAATATTGGCAATACTACCCATCAAATCAGCTTCTTGATCTGAAAACCCTGCTGCAAAGTTCTTTGCACCAACCAACTCTCGCAACAGGTAATTCGCCTCAATCGAGGCTCTGGGCGAGCCAATAGCCGCGACCTTCTTGCCGGCCATCCAGCCAGCTGCTGTATCCAATGCTTGCTGTTGGTGAACAGCAAAGAAGCTACCATCGGGATTCTTAATGCCCGCATAATCAAGACGTAGATCACTATTTAGATAGCCGCTACCAAAGCGACCTCGATCACAGATAAAGTAACCATTAACCTCATTGTTATAGCGGTTATGGACACGCTTAACTTTGCCGTAACGCTCACCTGGGGCAATATTGCAGCCCACCGCACAGCCCTGACATATAGAGGGTGCAGACTGTAAGTCCCACTTACGGCTATATTGCTTTAAGAACGGCTTATCCGTGAAAACACCTGTGGGGCATACCTCAACCAAATTACCAGAAAACTCACTCTCTAAAACCCCTTCCTCATGACGACCGAAATAAAGGTGGTCATGGGAAGCCTGTGCCCCCAGATCTTTACCCCCCGCATAATCTCGGTAATAGCGCTCGCATCGATAACAGGCGATACAACGATTCATCTCATGATGAATCAGAGGGCCCAAATATTGGTTGCGATAAGTGTTCTTTTTGCCGGTATATCGCCGGTCACGATGTCCGACCATCACCGTCATGTCTTGCAGATGACATTCTCCACCTTCCGCACAGACAGGACAGTCATGGGGATGATTAAGCATAAGACTTTCAACCACCGCCTCACGAAACTCCGTGGCTTTCTCTGCCTTAAGTGAGAAGCGTGCCCCTTCGCTCACTGGGGTCATGCAGCCCATGACAATGCGGCCGCTGGTATCTTCCTCATTCTGATATTGAATCACTGCACATTGACGGCAAGAACCGATAGAGCCCATGGCCGGATGCCAACAAAAGTACGGCAGGTCCAGTCCAGCATTAAGGCAGGCTTCGAGTATATTTTCCCCTTGGACCACCTCAATTTCCTGACCATCAACATAGATCATTGGCATCGTTTAGGCTCCCTTTCCTGAGTGGTAAGGGCAACAGCCACCACTAATGTGTCGTTCAAAATCCTCACGGAAATATTTAAGTGCACTTTGCAGTGGCTCCATAGCGCCCGGCGCTAGGGCACAATGAGTGTTGCCTATGGCGCCTATATAATTAATTTGGTATTCAAGCGTATCCAGATCTTCAACTTTGCCACGACCCTGTTCTATGTCTTCTAACACCTGCCTTGTCCAAGGCAGACCGTCACGACAAGGAGTGCAAAACCCACAAGATTCATGGGCAAAAAAGCGAATCAGATTTAACACCATGCCCACCGGGCAAGTCTGGTCATCGAGAATAATCATGGTGCCGGTACCCATACGGCTACCCGCTTTACCAATCACGTTATAGTCCATGGCTAAATCAAGATGATCCTTCGTTAAAAAGTCAGTTGAACCGCCTCCAGGCAAGAAACCTTTCAGCTGCAAACCGTCTTGCATGCCCCCGGCATGGTTTTCAAGAATTTCACGGATGGGCGTGCCCATTGGTAGCTCCCAACAACCAGGATTTTTAACTCGCCCGCTAACGCCAAACAGTTTAGTCCCGGCGTCCTCGCCCACCCCAAGGCTCTTAAACCATTCGGCACCACGATCAATAATATGCGGAATGTTACACAGGGTTTCGACATTGTTGACAATCGTCGGACGCCCCCATAGGCCACTCACCTGAGGGTATGGTGGCTTGGCTCTAGGATTTGCTCGCTTGCCTTCAAGCGCATTAATGAGGGCTGTTTCTTCACCACAGATATAACGGCCAGCACTGGGATGTACGTACATCTCAAGCTTGTAACCGCTACCAAGAATATTTTCGCCCAGATAACCTTTGGCATAACATTCTTCCAGCGCCTTGCGCAAGCGTTCGATGGCAACGATGTATTCACCACGGATAAAAATATAAGAAATATCAGCGCCAATGCAATAAGCCGATAAAATCATGCCTTCGATGAGTTGGTGTGGGTCATACTCCATCAACAAGCGATCTTTAAAGGCCCCTGGCTCCATTTCATCGGCATTGCACACTAGATACTTGTGTCCAGGGGTGCATTTGTCATCCATCGGCACAAAGCTCCACTTCATACCAGTGGGAAATCCAGCTCCTCCACGTCCTCGTAAATTAGATGCGCTGACCTCCTCCCGACAATCTTGGGGTGACATGCCAGACATGGCTTTACGCAAACCTTGATATCCGCCGTTGGCCTCGTAGGCAGCCATGTCGGTTGGCGCCTTGCCGGGTTCAATATTGCGTGTAAGTACTTTTTCCATTAAGACTGATCTCCCGTTTTATCCGCAGAAAACAGCTCATTGATTTTATTGTCATCAAGATGGGTGACCAAGTCATCGCCCACCATCATCACTGGCGCCCTATCACAGGCCCCCAAGCAGGGAACTGGAAGCAGCGTATAGCGATTGTCTTTAGTGGTTTCACCATAGTCGACACCCAACGTATCAGAAATAGTTTGCTTAACACTGTCACAACCACTTATCCAGCAACTAACGCTGTCACAAAAGAGAATGACTTTCTCACCCACCGGGCGGCGATAAATTAAGTTATAAAAGGTTGCCACTCCCTCCAACTCTTCAGAGGACATGTCTAGATATTTGGCGATGGCTTGAAGACACTCATCAGACACCCAACCGCGCCCAGCCTGAATAATCTTTAGCGCGTCAATGGCAGCCCCTGATTTATAGGGGATATGTTCCAATTCGTGATCTATTTCAGCCATTTCTTGCAGCGTCAGTACTGAACTAACATCACTTTGAATCATCTTTGCATTACTCATCGGTCAACATCCGCCATAACAAAATCGATACTGGCAATAATAGCTATCAAGTCGGGGATCATTAGGCCGTTACTAATCAGAGGTATTTGTTGTAAATGAGGGAAAGAAGGGGTTCGTATACGTGTTCTATATGAGTTAGTGCCACCGTCACTGATTAGGTGGTAACTATTTATACCTTTGGTTGCCTCAATCATTACCGAGGCCTCTCCTGCAGGCACCACCGGCCCCCAGCTAACATTAAGAAAATGATGTATAAGAGTCTCAATATCTTCCATTGTCCTCTCTTTTGGTGGCGGAGTGGTCAGCCTATGATCGCTCTTATAAGCCCCGCCGGGCATGTTATCAAGGCACTGCCGAATAATACGTAAGCTCTGACGCATCTCTTCAATACGCAACTCAGCACGGTCATAACAATCGCCGTTATGTGAAACCGGGACATCAAAGTCGAACTGATCATATCCACCGTAAGGGCGTTTTTTACGTACATCCCAATCACAACCTGTGGCTCGTAATCCAGGACCAGTAATGCCCCAGTCAATGGCTTCTTGCTGGGTATAAACACCAATACCGACTGTACGGTCTTTAAGCATTTTGTTCTGCATGGCCATCTTGTCGTAATGATCCAGACGGGCTGGCAAAAAGTCGATAAAGTCGCGAACCAACGTATCCCAACCCTGCGGGAGGTCCTGAGCAACACCACCAATACGGAACCATGCCGGGTGCATACGTCCACCAGTAATCGCCTCAATGATTCCGAACAATCGTTCACGGTCAGCGAACATATAAAACACAGGAGACATTTGGCCGACGTCTTGAACAAAAGTTCCATAAAACACTAGGTGACTAGAAATCCTGAACAACTCAGACAGCATAATACGAATAATCTTGGCGCGTTCTGGCACCACTACGCCCCCGAGCATTTCCACTGATTGAATATAGGCTAAGTTATTCATAACCCCGCCAAGATAATCAATTCGGTCTGTGTAGGGAATGTAGGTGTGCCATGTTTGGCGTTCGCCCATCTTTTCAGCACCGCGATGGTGATAACCAATATCAGGGACTGAATCAATAATTACCTCGCCATCTAATTGCAGAGCAACCCGAAATACTCCATGGACACTGGGGTGGTTCGGACCCAGATTGAGGAACATATATTCACTATCTTCAGTCGCCTTTTCCATACCCCATTCTTCAGGGCGAAAACGCAGCGCCTCCTGTTCTTTAGCAACCCGTTCAGGACCCATCTCAAAAGGGGCCATCTCGGTGGCTCGCGCTGGGTGATCTTTGCGTAAGGCATGACCCTCCCACGTCGGAGGCAGAAGAATACGGTAAAGAGTTGGGTGACCATCAAAGACGACACCAAACATATCCCAAGCCTCTCGCTCATACCAATTGGCATTAGGCCAAATACTAATAATAGTTGGGAGGTGCAGATCGGACTCATTCAACGCCACTTTGATGCGAATATCAGCATTGCGCTCCATAGAGAGTAGCTGATAAACAACAGTAAAATCTGAAGCAGGTTGGCCAGACCGATGTTGCCGGGTGCGCTCATCAATCGCGAACAGATCATAGAGCATTGAAAATTGGGGCTTTAGGAACTGCAAAACGTCAGTCAATAGAGTCCTAGGCACCCACAGTGTCAGAATGGAGTCGGCCGTAGCTTGAACAGTAAACTGTTGCTGTCCAAACTGGCGATACAAGGTTTCTTCTACTTGGCTATGAACCATGGATTCAGCCGACTGCATTTAACCCTCTCAGATTGTTATTGGGACCCTATGTTTTTGTCGGTTCCCTTAATTCTGTTGCCTGAATGCGTTGCGCGGTAAGTTCATCACGCTTGCTGATTTTGACTGGCTTGACAATCGTTTGATCCCCTGCGGCCCAGGTAATGGGGCGTCGCTCCTTGCCAATCGATTCTTGAAGCATTATCAAACCCTGCATGAGAGCTTCTGGGCGTGGCGGACAACCGGGGACATATACATCTACCGGAATAAATTTATCTACACCTTGTACCACAGAATAAATATCGTACATACCGCCCGAATTAGCACATGACCCCATCGAAATAATCCATCGAGGCTCTAATAACTGTTCATAAAGACGCTGAATCACCGGCGCCATTTTCAAAAAACAGGTCCCTGAAATAACCATTAGATCGGCTTGGCGTGGTGTGGCGCGAATAACCTCAGAACCAAAGCGCGCAATATCATGTCGACTAGTAAAAGACGTCGCCATCTCGACATAACAGCACGAGAGGCCAAAATTGAAAGGCCATAATGAATGAGCGCGTCCCCAAGCGATTAAATCCTCAAGCTTGGCAAAAGCCACATTACGCTTAACCTGCTCTTCAATAAAATCATCACTCTGCCCAACCAAATTACCCTGTTCAGGTCTCGTTAAACTCCAATCCATTATTTCACCTCAGACGATTTCAGCGCATCTTTTAATCCAGTGCGCGTTTTGTTACCCCAGTCCAATGCCCCGGACCTCCACTCATATACTAACGCCAAACCAAGTATGGCAATAAACACCACCATAGATAAATAGCCCTGCCAACCAAGCTCGAAGAAGGCTATAGCCCAGGCAAAAATAAAGACGGTTTCCAGATCAAAGATAACAAAGAAAATAGCGACCAGATAGAATTCGACTGAAATACGAATTTGCGAACCACCTACTGAAACAATACCGGACTCAAAAGGATCGTTTGTCGCGGCTTCTCGACGCCTTTGTCCAAGCAACCAAGAAAGTACCAACATAGTGATTACTAAAAGAATCACCATGACAAAATAAACGGCCAGCGGCCAAATTTCATTAGAGTAGGAATTAACCACTAAAACTCCCTACCAATGAAATACTGAGGTGGAGTAGTGCCACTAGAGTGATGTTTAAATCAAAAGGGCGTTCGACCGTCTGCGATAGACGATAAAGAGGGCTGTAAAAAGAATAATCCTTATACAGTTTAAGTGGCATAAAACACCCCAAACGTAGTGGGTTTCTTTCGCCTAAGATTTACTAGCTAGGGAAGAACCCTTTTATTATTGTTAGGTAGAGTCCAATAACCTTACCTAAGGTATGGGCTTTGCGCAAGCTTGCAGTTAAAGTTTAATCACTTATGGAATATTAACTATTGTTTATTGAATAGCCAATAAAGCCTACCATGTTTCCTCTGGATTACACCCCAGATCAACAATGCTGATCTAAATAAGAAACCCGCCCCAGGGCTACTTTTTAAAAGATAGTTTGGTGTTCATTTGGTCATATCTGCATAATTTCACACGTGATTCGAAAATGCGTTATCGATTAGCTTTCCACACCTCCCGTCATAAGGCGACTTTTCAAGTGGGTAGCCACCGCTCCTCTCGAAGCAGTCACTAGTGGGGTCGACCCCATTTTTTGACGCATAAGGTCAGCACTTTCAGCGTTTAACGGTAGAGCACATAATCTCCCTCAAGAGTCCCGACCGATTCTCAACTGAGCTCTTACAGCGTGGGCATCAAAGCATCAAAGCATGCTTCAACATCAGCAGCAGAGGTTCTAGTTGCATCTGCAGCTAAAACGCCTTCGATAAGTGCATCTCCTTCCAAACCGAATAAGTATCTCAAGATCAGTAACCCATCTGTTAAGGCATCTACTTGACCATTACCATCAATATCCAAAAGATCACCGAGCGTTGCAATTTGGGACTCGATATCTACTGACTCGATGTAAATCGCATCAGAGGCTATGGCCCCAGCAACAAGAACATCACCCGTTAGACCAAACATGCCTCTTAACAATAAAATACCATCGGTGAGCGCATCATATTGACCATTGCCGTCTAGGTCTATTGTTCCAGATGGAGCAGTTCCTGCTAAGAATTCGTCCAATGCCGTCACACCATCATCGTCAACATCACTTGAGGCATCAGATGGGTCATTTGGATCTAGTCCATAACGACTTTCCCATGCATCGGGCATGCCATCACCATCTGAATCAAATGCATATAGACTATTATTGGGATAAACATCTGAATTATCCCCTACCCCATCAGAATCACTATCTGTCGTTTCAGTTGAATCCAACGGAAAAGAATCCACATTATTAGCAACACCATCACTATCGCTATCGTTGCTCGGATCTAGCGGCAAGGCGTCATCTTCATCACTCACGCCATCGCCGTCATCATCGGTATCAGCATTATTACCGATGCCATCTAAGTCAGTATCTAATGTTTCAGTCGAATCTAGCGGAAAGGCATCTAAGCCGTCAAAAACACCATCGCCATCATCATCGGTATCAGCATTATTACCGATGCCGTCTAAGTCAGTATCTAATGTTTCAGTCGAATCTAGCGGAAAGGCATCTAAGCCGTCAAAAACACCATCGCCATCATCATCGGTATCAGTATTATTACCGATGCCGTCTAAGTCAGTATCTAATGTTTCAGCTGGATCTAGCGGAAACGCATCAAGTTCATTGGTCACACCATCACCATCAGTGTCTAAAAGGATGGTGACATCTACCGCAGCCGCGGTACTATCCAGGCGTCCGTCGTTAACCTTGAAGCTAAAGCTATCGGCCGTCGCATCCGCCACGGTGCTTGTATAGGTGACCACTGCAGGCATTTTGTCGCCTACCTGAATACTAGAAATACTCGCATCGATGATGTATAGCCCATTTTCCTGAGCAATGTAGGCGGTATTATCATCACTCGACAAAGCCACTCCACGCGATCCACTCGTAATAAACGCTCCCTTAGATCTAGGCTCTAATTTATTGCTAACATCAATGACCTGAAGGCTATCCAAATCAGCGACAAATGCAAAACTGCCATCTGAGGATAACGCCAAGCCCCAGCTACTCCCATCTGTATCGAAGTTGCTGAGTATGACTGGATTAGCCGAATCTGTGACATCCACAATCTGTAATCCAAAGGTGTCATCGGTAACATAGGCCGTATTATCGTCGTTAGACAACTTTACCGCTGATGAGCTTCCGGGAGTATCGAGGGTACTCACGAGCGTCGGATTTGAGGAGTTGCTGATATCAATAATATCCAAACCAGCATCACTCACGGCGACATAAGCCATATTTTCTTCCGAAGAAAGAGCAACTCCATAGGCTGAACCTGAGGTCCCAAGTGATCCCAGTAACGTTGGGTTTTGAGCATTACTAATATCGATTATTTGCAAGGAATAGACATCGGCAACATAAGCAACTGACCCATCAATGGATAAGGTAACGCCAACAGAGAAGCCTTCTGTATCAAATGTACTTAATAGACTTGGATTGGACGAATCACTAACATCTATAATCTGCAGTCCGGCTTCCTCATCGGCTACATAAGCAGTATTACCATCGCTAGAGACGGCCACATTATAAGCGAGCCCGCTGGTATCGAGCGTACTCAGTGTCACTGGATTTGAGGCATCACTAATATCGATAACGTGCAATCCAGCCCGGTAATCTGCAATGAAAGCCCTAGTTCCATCGCTCGAAATAACCGTATCAATGGCTATATCGTCATTGGTAAGAGAGCCTAGTAAGCTCGGATTAAATGACACTGCAAAACTTCCATTGGTCGGCTCGGAGGCAAGATAATAGGTCAGATCATCACTCTCTGGATCTGTAGCTGATAAGGTGATGTCTGTGGGTATTTTTTCCACCAAAGTAACCTCTTGTCCGCTGGCTGATGGCCCCTCGTTAGGATAATCACCGACATTGACTGCCGCTGCTCCTTCAGAGCCAGAGATAAGCGTTCGGCTGATAACAAGATCTCCCGTGGTAGTCAGTACTGAAAATTCAGCGCCATTCCAACCATCGCCGTAGGTATCAGCCATTCTCAGGGTATAACGCGCATCCCCTAAACAGATCAGACCGTTGAAAGGAGCAACACCCTCATATACGCGAGTACCCGAGGCATCCTCTAGATACCAATTAATTTCCTCCGGATAACTGCCAGCGGTCATAGCCACAAAATAAACGGTCGAAGAGCAAGAGGATATTGCTATATTGACTGAATCAATTAACGCCTGAATTTCTTTTAACTCACCAAGAGCTGTGCTGCCAGCCAACAATTCAATGGCTGTTTGATAGACCTTAATATTATTGGCGTCAACACCGATAAGTCCAAGCACGGAGTTCAAATCTGCTAGTGTGATTCCACTAGCATCTCCTGAATCAACGGCAGCATTTAATTCACTCAAGGCACCATTATTCCTATTGACCGAGTCGCAATTTTCAATAGGCTCTACGTCACTGAAGCCAACTGAAATTGAACCGCCAGGCCAACCTAGTTTTTCGTCACAGAAACTCACATGAGTTAGAACTCTGTTACCAAAAAAGCTATCACTCGCCAAAGAAGGCCTGTCACCCAAAAAGCTCATTGCAAATAGCTTGTTGTTTGAAAACGCATTTTTACCAATAACAGTGACGCTATCACTAAAGGTCACCGAGGTTAGATTGTTTGTTATAAAAGCATAATCGCCAATAGAGGTGACACTATTAGGAATCGTGACCGAAATTATATTACTAGCAGCGAAAGCGCCGTCTCCGATCGCAGTCACCGTAACTCCGTTAATCGTTTCCGGAATAACCAGATCAGCAGGGCAAACGATGACATCTGCAATGCCAAAGGCGACCGTTGGCGCGCAGCCTGTGATAGTAATGGACCCGGCAAGAGACTCCAAATAGGTCCAGGTTCCGTTGTTACTAAGGGAATCCATCCATAGATCGACCGCCGCCACATTACTATCAAGAGCGCCATCATTGACCTTAAAGGTAAAGGTATCAGTCGCAGCATCAGCAACAACTTCCTGTGAGGTGTGCGTGTAGACAAGAACTTCAGGAATAACATCTCCAGCTACAAAGATAGTTGGCGCCACATCAACAACCTGCAGGCCAGCACCACTATTAGCGACGTAGGCTTTAGAACTGTCAGCAGAGAGGGCAACGCCTGAGGCATTTTCGGCTTCAAATGACCCTAATAGGCTAGGGTTTGAAGCGATCTCTATGTTTATGATCTGGATGCCCGACATACCATCAGCAATGTAAGCTATGTCGCCATCGGTTGACAGCTCGATATCTACTGCAATGCCCGGGGTATCTAGTTGTCCTAATAAAATGGGCTCAAAGGCGTAGCTTACATCAACAACCTGCAAACCTGCCGATCCATTAGCTATATAGGCTATATCTCCATTAGCTGAAAGCGTCAGCCCCGATGCCTTTCCGAGGGTAGCCAATGACCCAAATGAATAAAGATTGCTAGCATCACGCACATCAACAATGAGTATTCCAGAAACCCCATTAGCAATATAAGCTTTGCTGCTGTCGCTTGACAGCGCTATACCTAATGCCTCTCCACCTGTATTAAATAACCCCCATGAACTCGGGTTGGCTGAATCGCTCACGTTGACAATATGGAGTCCAGAAAAGCCGTCAGCAACATAAGCTTTGCTGCCATCAGCCGACAGTGTTACGTCTGATGCGTAGCCATCAGTGTCAAATGTACCTAACAAAGACAGACTGGACGGATCGCTAACATCAATAATATGTAATCCTGAAGGTCCATCAGCAACATAGGCGTAGTTACCTCGTACCGCTATCCCGCTCGCTTCCCCCGTTGTATTTATGTAGGCAGGCGTGCCTGGACTAGTTGGGTCTGAAACATCGATAATAGCTAGGCCTGAGCCATAATCCGCCACATAGGCGTAATTACCAATCACCGTTACCTTCGTTGCACTTCCACTTGTATCAGTCGAGCTCAGCAAACTAGGCGCTAAGACACTCAACTCCCCACGCATTGGCGCATCTACCACAGAATAAGTCAGAGTCTGTTTTTCAGGGTCTATAGCTTCTAGAGTGACTCCGACTGCGCCTTGAGGTATAGCTTTGACTGACTGGGGCACTGCAGTGGGAGCCCGATTAACATAAGCACCATCAGTGCTAATTTTCAACGTGAAGTTATCTAGACTTCCGCCATCTCCAACGTAAATATCCTCTATTGAAAGAACCCAATCACCTTGCGTACTCTGTTCATTAAAGAGATCCAGTGACCCTATTTGAGGTTTTAAGGTGCCTGAGACCACAGGGCTGGATGACCCACACACAAGGTCTGAGCCATCATCGTCAAACACAGCATTGATATCAGGTATGGGGTAAAGGCCGTCAACATAACAAGCATCTTGCAGTAATGTAATGCTCATTCCAGTCGGCGATGTCAGAGTGATGATCAGCTCGGCAACATATGTATGAGCAATGTCGACACCAACATTGATGTCAGTAATGACCAGATTTTCCGAGATGGAAATGGTAGATGAGATAGAATTAGCCACATCAGACACTATCATCACGGGTAAGGTTTGGGCTTGAAACAAGTTAGGAGTAGTAAAGCGATACACGTTACCGGCAGCGGCTACGCCACAACTATTAACCGGGGTCACCCGCCAATAGTAATCAGTCTCACGCAGCAGTCCAGTCACCGACAAAAAATCAGTAACGACAGTTGAAGTAACGACAAGATCACTAAAGTTCTGATCAGTCGCAACCTCTACCTTGTAACTAACGGCATTACTCTGTTTTTGCCATTGCAGCTTGGTTTTCAAACCGTCAATGACACCTTGATCAGCTGGAAATGTTAGAGAAATAGGTGAAAATGTCGAGCTATAAGCGGACACATTAAAGGTCACCGACTGAGTACGGATATCTGATGTCGCAATGATATCAACCGGATAGGTGCCCACTATAATGTCGGCCGCAGCCGAGAAGGTCACATCGATAGGCGTCTTGTTCGCTGTAGCACTGACCGGGGAGAACCCAACTGACAAACTAGACGGTGCATTTAAAGATGAGAAGACAGCCGTGTCAGTAAATGCTGACGAAGTTTCATAGGTCAGCGAGGCAGAGACACTTTCATTGTTGCAGACGGGGTAATTAAGCTCGCTATAAGTTAAAACAATATCATCACGGGTTACGCCAAAATTACGTGTATTTATTGCATAAAAAATATTACTGGTTGGCTCAACACGCACCCGTGCAGCATCGCTAACAACATCTGGGATGGTCACATTATGACTACCATCATTACTGACATTTTCTGCTAATACATGCGGATAGGTCAATCCACCATCAACTGACAAGCTAATATTAACCGACTCGGCCAGAATAGGTGAAGCATTAGTCCCTGCCACTTGCCAGCTAATAGCCTGCTCTGAACCGGCTAAGTAAAGTTGCCCATCGTCTTGAGAGGTAACAGAGAAAACACCGCCATTATCCACAACGGTAACCTTTGTCCTTGACGAGGCTACGCCACTCCCTCCAGCAGCGTTGTCCCTAGCAGTGAACGCAAAGTTAAACTCCCGCGGTACAGTAGACAAAGTCTCCCAAGTTGACCCAACATTAGGGCTTGATAAAGTCAGATCCCCAGAGATAACACTAGCTAATAAGGGAAAATAACGCGTAGGGTCTTCAGAGGGAGGTAATGATCGAAAATTTGCGCCCTGGGTGTTTTCTGGACCAAATACGCTACTGGGCACTAAACCATCGTCAACTTGTTCCCATGTATAGGTAAGGACATCACTCTCATCAACGTCGGTCGCGGACCCCGTCAACACAAAAGGCGTCCCCACCGGGATCGTATAATTTTCGAGCGCTTTTACCGTGGGCACATTATTGTCAATATCTTCATTAACGTGACATGACTGACCTTTGAGATAGTTTAAACCCTGTAGAATACTAACATTGTGATAGTAATCATCTCCACTCAGTGCCACGTCATCAGAGCCTGTGATACCCGCATAACTCATAATAGTAGTACCACTACCAGGCTCTATATTCGTTCCAGCACCTTCGGTGCGCATTGAGAAAGTATGGTTGGCACCCAACTGATGGCCCATTTCATGAGCCACAAGATTAACAAAATAACCACCCTCAGGTTGGGTTGAAGCAGACCAGGCACTTCCTTTCACATCATCATCACAAAAGGCGCCAATAGCCCCCGCGTTACCACCACCTCCAATGCCACTAAAAATATGGCCTACATCATAATTTTCGCTACCAATCACTGCGTCCAGAGCGACTTGGAGCTCTTCATTCATAGTGCCATTTAAATTGTCGGCGTCATCTTGAAAAGGGTCAGTATCAGGATCGGTGTAGACAATAAGGTCGTTGTCATCTATCAGCTCTAATCGAATTCCAATATCAGTTTCAAAAATAAAATTGAGCGCGGTTAAAGTAGAATTGATAGCCGCTAGGGCGGAGTCAACAGTGCCTCCATGATAAGCAGTGTACTGGCCATTAGCTGCCACAGCTAATCGATAAGTTGTCAGAGTTCTTTCATCAGAGAACCCCATTAAGGGCGACATCTTGCCAGCCAAATCAACCATCACCTGTGAGTTTCCCGCAGAGCTCAAACTTATTTTTGAAGGCTCTGGCTCTGGGGTTGAGCATGAAAGTGCCTGTCTGGGCTTGGAGTCGTCTAATTGGGTGTATGCAATATAACTATGATCTTTTTGGGATATCTTTTTTATTGTGGTTTTAACCCTAGTGCCTAGATCAACGAATGTTGCATCCAAACCTGAAGGTGAATAACTAAAGTAAAGCCTTATCTCCGGATGATCTGAAGAGTAACCGCGATATGCTTTGATGTTTGGGTATTTTGCTGCCAACCCCGGCGAGAAGTTAGATGCCTCACGAACATCAAAGCGAAGCATCTTGCCCTCAGTATTCGGAAAATAAACTTTCCCCCCGAAGATGCCTTGGCCAAATGATCTGTTGAGATTTGATTTTAGAGTGCTCTCATCCAGCGAAAAAACCATAGACGTCGGCAGATCGGCATCTAAAGATGTACTAGAAAGATGATCGGACGCTCTGCCCTGA